>JAESGF010000026.1_pt1 | contig 253550 bp, 210 predicted proteins | sample 9269621 | NCBI WGS metagenome assembly JAESGF01 (sample SAMN14515066, study PRJNA621663) | algae metagenome | isolation source: Tolypothrix carrinoi HA7290-LM1 and co-occurring heterotrophs from dry rock... | place: USA: Makauwahi cave, Kauai, Hawaii | collected 2011-01-06
TACGTCAACGCGTGAGTCCCTTGGTGCGTCGGACCCTTTCTTTTGCCAAGTCGATCCAGGGCCTAACCAACCGGCTTGCTTTTTTCTTCAATCATTACAATTACACCACTTAGTAGACCACTACCCCCTAATGGTGTTCCAAGTAATATCAATATATACGCTTCGCTGACGGATGCAGCTCCTATTTTAAGAGCTGCTTCGTGTGTAGGAGGTGAAGAAGGTGATTTATTGAGAGTACTTTGTGGAAACTCTCCCTCTCCATGGGCGCGAGGTGTGGCGTCATATGCTGACCATTCTGATCCACAATCCTCTATTCAGATTTTTCTTTCGCAAGATGCATTTAATCATGGTGAGTATTTTTTAGCATCAGTATTAGTTCATGAACTTGCACATGCTAAGCATTTAGAATTGAATAGGGGTAGTAATATATCACCTGTTGATTATTCTCATTACTCTGAGTATGCTGCATATTCTGCTCAAATAAGATTTATGAATACAATTCCTGCCTCGGTTATGAGAGAAAATCCAGCTTTGAAAAGATTATTTGGTGATGCAAACGCACAATTAAACAATATAACATACTCGACACCGATTCCCGAAAATTTAAAGAGTAAATTTCCCTCGTCTGCATCATGTCGGTGAATAGAAACGCATTTTTGATTGCAATTGTAATTTGCATATCATCCTGCTCTAATGCTGCTGCGCAAAATGCATTAGATAAAAAAGTGTGCATTGAACTGAGTCTGGTACACCACCATGACTCTACAAATGCAGGAAAGGTTTATTTAGGACTCTCTATCAGACTAAAAACGATAGCTAACGTAGCTGTGAGACAGAATTCTTATTTTTTTGAAAATGAAATAAGGTATTATAAAAAATCAAATAATGGCCAATATATTAATTTAATACATCCTGATAAGTTGTTAAATGACAGCTTAAGTATTATTCAACAAAGAACTTGGTCTGACCAAAAGGCTATGGTTGATTTTGTCTTTTCTCCATACTTTAATTCGTACTTTGATACGACCTCAGTGTTAACTGAAACAGAATTTAACTGGAAAATCCGTAGATCAAGAATAGAATCTGAGTATAGAGAAGCTAAGCATATTCAGGAGCCTAATTTGGGATTATTTGAGCAGTTGGGAGTATATCACGAAGTCATAAACTTGAATTTCATTTTAAAAGAAAAAGGAGAATATAAAATTTCATTGCAATTGCCAGAGGAATTAAATAATATCTATTCAAAGAAATATATATATAAGGACTACAAATTAATAGATTCAAAATCGATTAAGTCTAATGAAATAATCTTCTATAATTATTAATAGATTTTTAAGTTCGTGCTACGTTCGTTCCTATCTATGACGCGAATGCCTGAGCTTGGCGTTTCAAACGCCATTGTTTAACTCAGCAAAACGTGGCCTCATTTACGCCTCCCACGTCCCCACCAACTCCCCCCGCCCATCGGGGGTATTGTTCAGAACCGAAAGGCTTCGGCGAAACTGGAGCCGGACGTTGGGGCCGTCGAAGCGGCAGGTGAGCGTATCGTAGTGCGCCGTTTCGATGAAGCGCCCCGTCATCACGAATGTGTTCGGGTCGGTCCAGGCCCCGCTGGCGGCAATTCGACCGGGCGTCGGCGTTGGTTCGTACGTGGGCGTCAGCCGGAGTGGGGCGGTTGAGAGGGTGGTTTTGCTTTCCAACCAACGACCCAGACCCACGGGAATTCGGTACGCTTCGGTCCCGTTGCGCAGCGTAATTTCGGCCTGCTTCGGTCCGAATTGAAACGCGATGCGGCTCCATTTCTGCGCGTTCTCGGCCAGCGCGTACGACTTCCCACTCACCTGCGCCGCCGTGGGCGAAGTCAACTCGCCGCTGGGCAGGGGCAACGTGAGCGAAGCCATTTTCTTTCGTAAGGCCGTCGAATTCGAGCCGTTGAGTCCCTCGCCATGCAGGGCGGGCAGGGCGTGTTGCCAGAGCGCGTCGAGGATGGCCTGCATGTCGCCCGTTTCGGAGGTGATGGCCACGACGGCCTCGTCCTTCGGCAGTACCACGCAGTACTGCCCGAAGGCTCCGTCGCCGCGGTAGGCTTCGTTGCGGCAACGCCAGAACTGGTACCCGTAGCCCTGCACCCAGTCGTTTTCGGAGGCGGGCCGTTTCGGGTTGCCGCCCTTCGAGGGTACCTGCTCGGCGGTGGCCTCGGCAATCCAGGCTTCGGGCAGAATGCGCTTGCCGTTCCAGGTACCTTTTTGGAGGTACAGTTGTCCGAACTTGGCGATGTCCTCGGTCCGTACGCGCAGCCCCCAGCCGCCCACGCTGATGCCCTGCGGGTTCGTTTCCCAATCCGCCCCCTCGATGCCGAGCGGCCCGAACAGCCGGGGTCGGAGGTACGCCAGCACGGTCTGGCCGGTCAGCTTCTGGACGAGCGCCGACAGCATAAACGTCGCCCCGCTGTTGTAGGTGAAAAAAGTACCCGGCGCGTGCTCGACGGGCAGCGAGAGGAACGTGCGGGCCCAGGTGGTTTCGGGATGCAGGTACAGCCGACCGGTCGTGTCCTGGGCGTGGCCGGTGTTCATCGTCAGAAGGTCCTTCACGCGCATCGCGGCGAGGTTCGGGCTGACGGTCGCGGGCAGGTCATCGGGGAAGTGCGAAACGACTTTGTCCTCGACCGTCAGCTTGCCTTCGGCCACGGCCAGCCCGACGGCGGTGGACGTAAAACTCTTCGAGAGCGAGTAGAGCGTGTGCCGGAGCGGGGCGGCGTAGGGCGCCCACCAGCCTTCGGCGATGACGCGCCCGCGCTTCAGTACCATCAGGCTGTGCAGGTGCAGCTTCTGGGTTTCAACGGCGTTCACGAAATCGAGCAGACCACCCGAGGCTACGCCGACGGCTTCGGGGGTACTGCGCGGCAATCCGCCCGACTTAGCCCAGGCGGGCAGGGCGGGGGCGAGCGTCAGGCCCGCCACGCCGAAGCCGAATTGCTTCAGGAACGCGCGGCGGGAGGAAATGGGCAGGTGAACGTCAGGCTGAATCACGGTTGTTGGGTTCGGCGGTTTTCAGCGTCCAAGCAACCAAAAATCGCGAATACTTCCTACTCGGGTACGCGTCGGTACCGTTCAGGAGTCCCGCCGCACGAGCGCCTTCACGAGGGTACCCCACTGCATGTCGGCCAGACCGAGAAAAGCACCGACGGCTGTCGCCACGTTGCGGACTTTGTCAATCACATTTTCGGCGTCGGCATTCGGTACCTCGTTCCGGCCGTGTACTTCAGCGCTGACGGTCAGACCGGTCCGTTGCACGACGAAGGTACTCGTGGCCGAATCGCTGAAAAAGTGCGCTACGTCGGGTTGATCGTTGAGCGGGCTGGGTGCAGGCCGTACGCGCAGACTCGTCACCTCGTAGGCATCGTCGCGGCAGTCTTCAAGGGCTTCAATCCGTACCCAATCGGTACCCTCGCCCGAGCGGGTACCCGGCCCCGGAACGTCAATCTGAAAATAATCGCCCACCTGCGAGGGGCGGTCAACAGGCGTCCCCGTGGCGTCGCGGAGTTGAAACGTAGCGCTCGGGCCGTCGCAGAGTTCATGCCAGTGACTGACGTGTAGGAGGCGCTCGCGGGCGATTTGAAAAAAGGCCCGCGCGGCCTCGACCGACTCGAATCCAACGGTCTCGCGGCTGTCTTTCTGAACCCCCACTCGTTGCTCAGGAATCAGGGGCTGATCGTTTTCCATGCGTTCGGGTTTTAGGGTACATCGAAAAAAAGCGTACCCCTAAAAAACCGGTAGGCGGAGGTTAGCATCAAAAAAAAACGTCATTGCGAGGAAGGAGGAGGAACGACGACTGACGAAGCAATCCCTTGCCGAAGCGGGACCAACTTTCGGAAGTAGTGTTCCGACACATCAACGTTGGTTGGCGTACCGCAGGGGATTGCTTCGTCGCTCGTTGCACTCGCTCCTCGCAATGACGGACTGGGAGTTTAGAAAACCAGTTCAGCGCGTTTTCACGTACTCGTCCCAGTTGATTTCAGCCTGCGGGCGGGCCAGTTGGGTGTACACGCGCCCACCGTCGAGCGACACGTCGATCTCGCTGAGGCGATTGTAGCGCCGCAGGTCAATCCAGCGGTGACCCCAGGGTTCGGCCCAGAGCGAGTACCGGCGCTGGTAGAGGATTTCTGAAATCAGCGCGTCGCGCGTGGTGGCACCCGTGTAGGCCGACAGCCCGGCTGCCGTGCGGATGCGGTTGAGGTGGGCGACGGCCTGGGCCGTGTTGCCGAGCTGGGCGTGGGCTTCGGCGGCGATGAGTACGAGTTCTTCGTTGCGGAAAAACTTCACGGGCGAGGTATTCGCCGGGTACCGCCGGTCCTGGTACAGCCCGGCCAGGGGTCGACCATCGGTGGTGACGACGACCGGAGCCTGCCGCCGGAACAGCTTATTGCGTACCCGCAGGTCGCCCGCGAGCGTATCGCGCAGGAGTGTGGGGTGCGCCACGATCATCGTGTTGACGTTGGCGTTCAGCACGAAAAACAGCGGGTTGAACGCATCCGGCGGCGCGCCGTACGTGTGCGCCGGTCCGGCATCGAGGTCGCCCGTGAGGTTGTAAAACGACGCATTCACGGCCGCGAGCGTTTCGGGCCAGTTCTGCTGGTAGAGCGAGACCCGCGCGGCGATGGCGCGGTTGAGCTGCCGCAGCGCGGCGATGGTCCCGAAGCCGGTACCCGTGAAGCCCGCCGTGAGCCGGAACGGAAAATTGCCCGTACCGGCGGTACCGAGTTCGGCGAAACCTTCATCGAGCAGGGTACGGATGCGCGTCAGCGCCTCGGGGTAGGGCACGAAGGGGCCGGGATTCTGGAGATCGGCCACGTCCATGCGGATGCCGTTCTCGTACTGCCCGTTCAGCACGAGGAGGAACTGATACCCCTCGATGGTCTTGGCAAAACCCGGGATGGCCGCTTTCTCGGCATCGGTGAGGGTACCCGGCGCGGTGTTGTTGGCCGCGTCGATGAGCGTGATGGCCTGCCGGATGGCTTGGTACGGCAGCGTGTACGTGGGCAGGTATTGAAACAGGTTCACGTCGGGCTGACGGTTGGCCTGGCCGAGCCAGTCGGTCTGCCAGCGCGGGTCGGAGGCGTTGAGGTACCAGATTTCCCGGCCAAAACTGCCGTACATGGCCGTGACGTTGAAGACGTAGTCGCGGTGGCGCGCTTCGAGGCCGGTCACGAGCGACTGAATCTGCCCGCGTGTGGCATTCTGGCTGACGCTCCCGAGCGAGGGGTTATTCGGGTCAATAGGCGTCTGGAGTTCGGTGAGGCCGCAGCCTTGCAACAGCCCCGTCAGGACCGCCGCGCCGAGAAAGAAAAATCGGATGGGTTTCATGAGTTCGTTCGCGGAGGATTAGAAATCAATCTGCAAATGCCCGAAAAAGCGGCGTTGCGTGGGATACGGCGCGATGTCGACGCCCGAAGCCACGGCCTGAATCCCGAACGTCGAAGTTTCGGGATCGTAGCCGAAATACTTCGTGAACGTCAGCGGATTCTGTGCCGAGACGCCGATGCGTACGCGGGAGACTTTGTTTTTGAACAGGTCCGTCAGCGTCGCCGTCGGCACGTTGAAATACAGCGCCGCTTCGCGCAGCCGTAGGTAGCTCGCGTCCTGCACCCAGCGGTCGGCGCCGTTGTGGGGCGGCAGACCGCGCTGGCGACCGTCGGGGGTACCGTCGCCGTTGGCGTCGTCAAACCAGCCGGGTGTGGTACCACCCGAATCGCTGAGGAAGTAGCTTAGGTTGATGTTGTCGCCGCCCTGCTTGAGGTGCCAGAGGAACGTCAGGTCGAAGTACTTCAGGAACGAAAATTCGTTGAACCAGGACATCTGAAACCGCGGCTGCCCGTCGCCGAGCAAAAACGCCCCGGTGCGGACGCCCTGTGCCAGCGGCGTATCGTCGGGGCCGGCGGCCGGGCGGGTACCCACGATGGTCGTCGGCGAAAAACCTTCCTGGTAAAGGAAGGTACCCAGCGTGGCCCCGAAGGCCCCGGCGTTGTAGGCCGGAATGCCGAGGCGGCGCAGATTCAGCCGATTTTGCCAGTACAGCACCCGTGTAAACCAGCGGAAGTTGGTAGCCTGCACGGGCGTCACGCCGACCGAAAGCTCGATGCCCCGGTTCTGGAGTTGCGCTAGGTTGGAAGGAATCGAACCAATCCCCACCGAAGGCGAAAGCTGGAGGTTCTGGATGTTGCTCCGGGTTTGCTTGTCGTAGTACGTGGCCTCGATGAGGACGCGGTTTTCAAACAGCCCCAAGTCCAGCCCGTACTCCAGTTCGGCGGCGCGTTCGGGTTCGATGACGTCGCTGCCCGCCGCCGTCGTCACGACCGACCCCAGCAGCCCGCCGATGTTCGTACCGAGTAGGGGCGTAAACGTCGCCCCGAAGTTGGGCAGGCCCGCCGTTTCGCCGTACGCGATGCGCGGCTTGATCTGCGAAATGGTGCGACTCAGGGACGAATTCTTGATGAAGTCGAAATTGGCAATGTTCACGGCCAACGAGGCTTTCGGGAAGGCAAAAAATTGGTTGGCATTGCCGATGAGCGTCGATTTGTCGAAGCGGATGCCGAGCGTCCCGATAATCTTGTCGTCCCAGTTGGCCTCCTGCTGGGCGAAGAGTCCGATGTCGTCGACGCGCTGAATGCGCTGGTCAAAAATCTCCTGCACGGTACCCTGCCGCAGATTGGTCTGGCCCGGCGCCAGCCCGCGCGCGCGGTTGAGGAGGCGGTTTTCGCGGAAACTCAGCCGCACGTACCCGGCCTGCGACGTCAGGTCGATGCCCCCGGCGCGGGTCGTCAGGACGAGCGCGGCCTGGAGGTTGGCGTTCGTGTTTTCGGTTTTTCCCCAGACCACGTCGCCGGGGTTGCCCTGCGCCCGCTGGAATTGCAGGTCTTCGGGCAGGTAGACGAGCGTGCTGTTCTGGGTGAAATCCAGCCCGCCCTGGAGCGACGCCTTCAGCAGCGTGCGGTCGGTTTTGAGCAGGTTGACGTTCAGCCCAAACGACTGAATGAAGCGGTTGACGTCCGAATCGTTGATGCCCCGGTCGGTCACGGCCACGGGATTTTCGGCGAAGTACGGGTTGTCGGGGTACCGGCCTGTAGTGGCGTCGGGGAACAGGCTGAAGTAGTTCGGTACGTAGGCGATGTTGTAACCGATGCTCGCGCCGGAATTGTTCTGATTGCCGGTGAAGCCGCGCTGGGTGTTCGTTTTCAGGTAATTCGAGCCGACGGTCAGCGTGATGTCGTTCGTGAGGCGGTGGTCGATGTTGGCCCGGATTGAGTACCGCTTGAAGCCCGTCCGGCGCACGAGGCCTTTTTCGTTGGTCAGCGCACCCGAGATGTAAAACCGGGTCCGGTCGTTGCCGCCCGAAATGCCGAGGCGCGTATTCGAGAGCGGTGCCGGATTGTCGTAGAAATAACGCTCGTAATCATACGTCTGCCCGGCTGCCGCCCGGAAGCGGTCGAGTTCGGTCTGCACCCGCGCCGTCGGGAAAAACGCCCGGATTTTTTCTTCCGACCAATTGTCAACGCCCAGCAGCCGCTGCGGTTCGGCAGCGCCCAGGTCCTGCGCGAAGCTCACGCGCGTACGGCCCGCCTGCCCGCGCTTGGTCGTGATGAGGATGACGCCCGCGTTGGCACGGGTTCCGTAAATCGCCGCCGCCGAGGGGCCTTTCAGGACTTCGATGCTCTCGATGTCGTTGGGGTTCAGGTCGGAAAGGCGGTTGGCGGCGTCGTCCTGGTTTTCCACGCCGCTGGCACCCGTCACCGTGCCGCGACCCGTGCGGTTGACGGCATTATTGGCGTAGACGCCGTCGATGATGTAGAGCGGCTGCGACGCCCCGACCAGCGAAGAAATTCCCCGCAACTGAATCGAGGTACCCCCGCCGGGCGCGCCGCCGTTGGTGTTGATGTTGACGCCCGTCAGCTTGCCGTAAAGCGCGTTATCGACGGTCTGCGGCTGAATGGCCCCGACGAGTTCCTTCGCCGAGACGGTACCGACGGCATTGGCGAGGTTGGCCCGCTTGACACTCGTGGCTAAGCCCGTCACCACGACTTCTTCGAGCTTGGTGAAATCTTCCTGCATCGTCACGTTGAACGTACCGCCCTGCGTCACGTCAAGCGTCTGGCTCTGGTACCCAATGGTCGAAAAGACGAGTGCCACCGGGTCGTTGTTGAGCGTCGTGAGGCGGTAGCTGCCGTCGTTGCCGGTGTTGGTACCCTGGGTGGTACCCCGGATGACGACGCTCGTGCCGGGCAGGGGCGAACCGTCTTCGGTCTGCACCCGGCCCGTGACGGTGAACTGCGCCAGGGCGGTACCTCCAACCAGGAGGAACGCCGCAACCAGTCCCCATTTTCGTAAAAAGGAGATGTTTTTCATGCGAGTTAAATGGAGTGGTGAAATGTTCGCCTAACCGAACACCTTCCGTAAATGTTTCAAACTTTCTTTTGAAATCCGAACAATCCGTAAACGAATCATCGTTCTGTCGGGTCTGAAGCCGGAGATTCTTCGCTACGGGCGGTTTCGCTTCCCGGCCCTATCTTTGCCGACCCGTTTCCAAACCCATGTCCGCGATCTACAAACCCGCCGTCGAGGCGCTCCGCCGGGGCGGTACCGTGCTCTACCCGACCGACACGATCTGGGGCCTCGGCTGCGACGCTACGAACGAGGCCGCCGTCGAGCGGGTATACGCCTTCAAGCAACGCCCCCCGCAGAAAGCGCTCATCGTGCTGCTGTCGGACGTGGGCCTGCTCGACCGGTACCTCGTGCGGGTACCTGACATCGCCTGGGACCTGGTCGAATTCGCCGAAAAACCCCTGACCGTCGTGTACCCTCAAGGCAAAAACGTGGCCCCGAATTTGCTCGGCGAAGACGGCAGCTTGGCCATTCGCGTCGTGAAGGACGGCTTTTGCCGGGGACTGCTCCAGGCCTTCGGCAAGCCGTTGGTTTCGACCTCGGCGAATTTATCGGGCCAGCCCTCGCCCGAACGTTTCGCGCAGGTACCCGAAGAACTGGTGAAGGGCGTCGATTACGTGCTGAACGGCCCCGAAAACGTCGGCGCGCCGCCCTCCACCATCGTCCGGCTGGGCCTGAACGGGGAGTTTGAGTTTTTGAGAAAGTAGATTTTAGACACTGGATTTTAGATGATAGAAGTTAGACCCGCATCGGTGCATTGCTCTTTTGTCTTCCATCTAAAATCTAACGTCTCCTCCAAAATGAATTTAGCCGACCCCCTCCACCAGCACCCCGTCTTCGACCTCGTCGCCCGCGCGGCGGCCTCGCTGGGCGTGCGGACGTACGTCATCGGCGGGTTCGTGCGCGACGTGCTGCTGAAACGGCCCTCGAAAGATTTAGACTTCGTTTGCGTGGGCAGCGGCATCGCGCTGGCGGAGGAAGTCGTGCGGTTGGCCGGACGCGACGATGTGACGTTAGCCGTGTACCGAAATTTCGGTACCGCCCAGGTGCGCGTCGACGGGTACGAATTGGAGTTCGTCGGGGCGCGGAAGGAATCGTACCGGAGCGATTCGCGGAAGCCGGTCGTGGAAGACGGGTCCCTCGAAGACGACCAGAATCGCCGCGATTTCACCATCAACGCCCTGGCCATCAGTCTGAACGCCGACGATTTTGGTACCCTGCTCGATCCCTTCGACGGCGTGGCCGACCTGCGCCGCAAGCTCATCCGTACCCCGCTCGATCCGGCCGTCACGTTTTCCGACGACCCGCTGCGGATGATGCGGGCGGTACGGTTCGCCAGCCAACTGACGTTCGACATTCACCCGGATACCTTCGACGCGCTGGTGGCGATGAACGAACGGATCGAGATCGTCTCGCAGGAACGAATTTCGGACGAGTTGAACAAAATCATCACCTCGCCGGTCCCGTCGTACGGCTTCAAACTGCTCGACGCGGCGGGGCTGCTGTGCCGGATTTTCCCCGAATTCTGCGAACTGAAGGGCGTCGAGCAGATCGACGGCAAGGGGCACAAGGACAATTTTTACCACACGCTCCAGGTACTCGACAACGTCGCGAAGTACTCCACCGACCTCTGGCTGCGCTGGGCCGCCGTGCTGCACGACATCGCCAAACCGGCCACGAAACGCTTTGAAAAAGGCCACGGCTGGACCTTCCACGGCCATGAGGAACTCGGTGCGCGCATGACGCCGCAATTATTTCGCAAGCTGAAGCTGCCGCTCAACGACAAAATGCGCTTCGTGCGCAAGCTAGTCCGGCTGCACCTGCGGCCCATCGCGCTGGCGAAGGAGGGCATCAGCGATTCGGCCCTGCGGCGGCTGCTCGTCGAGGCGGGCGAAGACCTCGAACCGCTCATGACGCTCTGCCGCGCCGACATCACCTCGAAAGACGGCGCGAAGGTGCGGCGGTACCTGCAAAACTTCGACCGGGTCGAGGAGATGCTGAAGGATTTGGAGGAACGCGACAAACTCCGCGCCTTCCAGCCCGTCGTGACGGGTGAGTACATCATGGAAACCTTCGGCCTGCCGCCCTCGCGGGACGTCGGAATCCTGAAAGCCGCCGTACGCGAGGCGATTCTGGAAGGACAAATCGCCAACACGCTCGACTCGGCGGTACCGTTTTTACTCGAAGAAGCCCGGAAGCTCGGGCTAAAACCCGTTTCAACTTGATTTCATGAACGCAACCCCCAACCCACAAAAACGCTTTTTCGGCTCCTTTTTCACCATCCTGGGTACCGTCCTGCTGCTGTTCGCGGTCGTGGCTTTCCTCAACGACGGTCGCCCCACGCTGGCCTGGGAAATCACCAAGTGGGAGTCGGTCGTGCCCTTCCTCGTCGGGTTGGTGTTTCTCGTGACGGGGGTGAATATTATGAATAAGAATTAGCGTGGTTTCGTGCGGCTAGTCGCGGATAGCGCTCACCGATTGGCGCTGAATTGCTTCCGCGTTTTTCTGCTCGAAATGTCAGCGCCAATCGGCGTGAAACTCATTTACTAACTTTTCCGCCCCACCACCTGCACGAATCCCGGTGGGGCGAGGAATTTTCGGATGCGCAGGTGCTTCAGCCCGGCTCCGGTCTGAAAGTCAATCAACTCCGCCGCCGACCAATTGCCGCTGGTACTGGTAAAGTTGAAAAACAGGTCGAGCAGGGTACCGACCATTTCCATGCGGGGTGCGGGGTCGGGGCGGAGGCTTTCCTGAATCAGAAAGTAGCCGTCCGGCTTGAGGGCCCGCGCCACCTTGGCGCTGAAGAGTCGGTTCTGCTCAGCCGTGAAGTGGTGCATCAGGCTGGAAACCAGGACCAGATCAAATTCGGTCTCGCCCAACTCGTCGGTGAGCGCGTCGCCCGCCCGGTAATCGATGACCTCGGTACCGGCCCGCTGACGCAGCAGCGGTTCAGCTTGGGCCACGGCGGGCGGGAGGTCGAGTACCGTGGCCCGCAGGCCGGGGTACTTCCGGCAAAACGCCAGACTCAGCAAGCCGTGCGAACCGCCGACGTCGAGCATTCGGGTGGGATTTTTGAGCTTCGGAGCCAGCCGCACCGCCGAGGCCGCCGCGCTTTGCGCAATCGAGGCCATGCCGCGCTGGTAGCGTTGCCAGCCCGCGGCGTCGAGCGTGTCGTGCATTTGCAGGCCGCGGCCCGTTTCGAGGAATTCACCCAGCGAATTCATCCAGTCCCAGCAGACTTGGTTGAATACCTGCTGGTCGACGATGCTGTCGGGGCTGTCGCGCAGGCACCACTTGCGGGCCATCGGCGTGAGGCGGTAACGGGCGTCGCCACGCCGGGCGTCGCGGTAATCGAGGTACCCCGCGCCAATCAACACGTTGAGCAAACTGCGCAGGGCGCGCTCGTGGAGGCCGGTTTCCGCGACGACCTCGGCCAGCGTCCGCGGGCCGTCGCGAAAAACCTCGAACACGCCGCGTTCGGTGGCTTCGAGCACGGCTTTCGCCAGCACGAAATAAAACTGGGTGTGCGCCAATGGCACGGGGACAAGGTTAGCGCGAAGCGCCAGCCATTCGAGGGGGTTCTGGGGGACGGGACCGGGTTTCAAGAGGTTGGGGAATGCAGTGAAAGCAATGTTCAATGCTCAATTTTCAATGTTCAACTTTCAATTATTGAGAATTGAAGATTGAAAATTGAGCATTGAACATTGCTTTCAAAAATCCTACCCCTTGCGTCCGACAATTCCTACCCCCACCGCACACCGCAGGCACTGCTTCGGCCCGCAGTACCCCGCGTGAAGTTCGAGCAGCGCCTGCGAATCGAAGGCCGTTTTCACCGAAAGCCCTAAATCCGCGTACAGATCGACGACGTGATTCCGCTCGGCGGGCAAGGCTTCGAGCAGCGCCATCGCCGCGTCGAGGTACCGCCGCTCGTCGCGGTGCCGACTCCAGGCCGCCCGCAGGGGTACCGCCGCGTTGAGCAGCAGGCTTTCGGCGGCGGGTTCGCCGAGCGCGGGTACCGGTGCGTTGGCGACTTTCCCAAACACGTAGTGCGTTTGCCAGTACGGCGAAGGCGCGACCTGCAACCTGGTTTTCAACACTTCGACCGATTCGGTTTCCAGCAACAACGAAACCCAATTCGGCTGCTGATCCACGAGCGCGGCAAACTGCGCCAGCCGGACCGAAGGAAAATTGTTGGGCCGCAGCCGCAGAAATTTCCAGGCCTGCCGCCCGACCACGCGGGTACCCAGGCCGTATTTTTTGAGCAGAAATTCCGCTTCCCGGACCAGCTCCCGCTCGTACTCGTCGGTCGGCGTTTCGGGCAGGTATCCCGCCGTACCAAACAATAGCGCCTCCAGTTGCAGCCGCTGGCCGCGGTGCTTGCGGAGGGTACCCAGCGGCAGGGCGCGGGCCAGTTGGCGCATCGGGTCGGCGTTGAGCCGGAAGCCGAAGGCCGCGGCAAGTACCCCGTAGGCCGTTTCTTCCCAGTCGCCGCCGGTGGCGTCGAGCAGGTCGAGTACCTCGTCGGCCTTGCGTTCGAGGCGCTGAAGCAGGTTTTTGTCGAGCAGGTTGCGCTGGGTGAGGGCCGACGTGTTCGGAAACTGCGCCGCGCAGGGAATTACGTCGCGGGAATCGAGCAGCGCTTGGTACCGAAACTGGAGCGAGGCGTCGGTGCGCGGGGCGAGTTCGAGTACCGGCAGTTCGGTTCCGTCGGGGCGGCGGATGGGCGCGTCGTGCTGCCAGACCACGTGCAGAATCACGGATTCGTACGCCGCGTCGCGCTGGTGATGGTGGCGAAACCAGTCGGACGAGCGGAGGTGAAACTCCACCGCCCCGGCCCAATCCAACTCGCCGAGGCGCAGGCGGGCGTCCTGAAAATCGGCCCCGGCGTGGGCGTTGGGCCGACCGGGGTGCAGCACGTGCAGCGCCTCGCCCTGGGCGGTCTTCAACGCCGTTCGGTCAAACTGCTGGAACTGCCAGAGGTAGGCCAGGAACGATTCGGTCATGGAAAATTTGAGTAGGTTTCGGTGGGTGCGGACTTCCTGAACACGAGCGCTCAGCGTGGGTCGCCCGTCAAACTACGGCCTTCCGCCCGAACCTGCGCGCCTGACTTAGTTTCCGGTTTTCCCGATGATTCGTCGCACCTTCCTCCGTCACCTGCCCGCGTGGTCCGCCGTGGCCGCACGGCCCGAAATTGGTACCCAGGCGGTACCCCCTGCCGAGCCCGACCGGGCGTACTGGGTTCAACTCCTGACCAAACTTGCCGACCCCGTCCTGACGGCCCTCGCCGCCGATGAACTCCGCCAGCGGATGCCGGTCGAAGCCCGCCCCGGCGTGACGGACCGCCCCCAGGTGACGCACCTCGAAGCGGTCGGGCGGCTGCTGGCGGGCATCGGCCCCTGGCTGGCGTCGACGGGTACCGATGAGCCCGAATTGCGATCGAAGTACCTCGGGCTGGCGAGTCAGGCACTGGCGAACGCCGTCAACCCGAAGGCGAAGGATTTTCTCAACTTTACGAAACTGGCCCAGCCGCTCGTGGATGCGGCGTTTCTGGCGCAAGGGTTGCTGCGGTGTCCGGTGCTCTGGAGTCGGGCGTCGGAAACGACGAAGGGGCAACTACTCGCAGCCCTGCGTTCGACGCGAGCCATCAAACCCGGTTTTAACAACTGGTTGCTGTTCAGCGGAATGATCGAGGCGTTTTTTGCGGCGGTGGGCGAGGAGTACGACCGGATGCGCCTCGACTATGCCCTGCGCCAACACGAACAGTGGTACGTCGGCGACGGGGCCTACGGCGACGGGCCGGACTTTCACTGGGATTTTTACAACAGCTACGTCATCCAGCCCTTCCTGACCGACATCCTGCGGGTACTCGTGCCGCTGGACAAAAGCTACGCGGCGATGCAGGCGCGGGTGGAGAAAATTGCCCGGCGGTACGCGGCGGTACAGGAACGGCTCATCGCGCCCGACGGCAGTTTTCCGGTACTTGGCCGCTCGATCTGCTACCGGGCCGGGGCCTTTCACCACCTGGCCAACGCCGCCTTCCGCGGCCTGCTACCCAGTGACGTACCCCCCGCGCAGGTGCGCAGCGCACTGACGGCGGTCCTGCACCGCACACTCGATGTGCCGGGTACCTTCGACGCGAACGGTTGGCTGCAAATTGGTTTGGCCGGGCACCAGCCCGATCTCGCCGAAACGTACATCTCGACGGGCAGTTTGTACCTCACCGCCACGGCGCTGCTGCCGCTGGGATTGCCGGGTACCGACCCGTTCTGGCGTGGGCCGACGACGAACTGGACGAGCCGCAAAGCCTGGGGCGGCGCGAACCTGCCCGCCGACCACGCGCTGCACCTGTAGCGCCGCCGTAGCGCCGACTTTAGTCGGCGTCCCGGCGGGTGGGCAACGGGTCCGACGGGCCGTCTGACCGGCCCGTTTGGTCCGACCGCAGGTCGGACCCGCCGACTACGCGTCTGCGGACTGACCGGCGGTTACGAAATCACCAGCGCCAGCAGGAAGCCGTCGTAACCTTTTTCGCCCACCGTTTGCAGCGTCGTCGCGCTGAGCCGCGGCTCCTGGGCGACCAATTCGCTGAACCGCTGAATGCCCTGCACGTTCGGATCCTGGCTTTGGGCATCGGTAACGGCCCCGTCGCGCACGACGTTGTCGGCGAAAATCACGGTACCCGGCCGCGACAACCGGAGCGCCCAGGCCAGGTATGCCGGATTGCTGGGTTTGTCGGCGTCGATGAAAATCAGATCGAATGGGCCTTGACCCTCGGCTTCCAACTGCGGCAGCACGTCGAGGGCCCGGCCCACGCGTAGTTCGACGCGGTCGGACAGCCCGGCCCGCTCGATGCTGGCGCGGGCAATTTTTCCTCGTTCCGGGTCGACTTCAATCGTCACAATCCGGCCACCGGGCGGTAGGGCGCGGGCCAGCCAAATCGTGCTGTAACCGCCCAGCGTACCGATTTCCAGCACGGTACGCGCCTGCTGAATCTGCACCAGCAGGTTCAGCAATTTTCCCTGGTTGGGGGCCACGTGGTGCGGGGGCATCCCGACTTCCGCGCTGTCCCGCAAGGCGGCCTCCAGCACCGGATCGGTGGGCAGGAGGAGGTCGTTGAAGTACCGGTCGACTGCCGTCTAGCGGTCTTGATTTTCGTTCATGTTTATTAATTTGGTGTTGGACTGATTGGGCTGGAAGCGGCCTCCGGCTGCAACCACACCACCTTCTGCTCCGGCTCGTGGCCCTGCCCGAGGATGTCGCGGTAGAGGTCCGGGCGGCGGGCTTTGCGGTACCGGTACCCACCGGCCTGCTGCAATTTTTCGGGCGTGCAGGTCGCTACGACGAGGTCGTTACCCAGTTCGCGGCACTCGGCCAGGATGTCGCCGAAGGGGTCCAAAATCATCGAGCAGCCGTTTTTGAGCTGGTCGTCGTCCATGCCGATGGCGTTGGCGAAGACGGCGTAAATCGCGTTGTCGTAGGCCCGGGCGGGTAGCCACTTCATCAGCCAGGCGCGGCCCTTCAGTCCGTCGAATTCGAGGCGGAGCGAAGTCGGATCAGCCTCGCGGTTGTGCCAGAGCGCCGGGTCGACGAAGCCCGCACCGGGGCGCGTCGAGGGCGTGCACATGGTCACGTGCGGCATGAAAATGAGGTCGGCCCCGAGCAGGGCCGTGGCCCGGACGTTTTCGATGACGTTGTTGTCGTAGCAAATCAGAATGCCGCATTTCCAGCCCAGCAGGTCGAAGACGACGTACCCGTTGCCGGGCGTCAGGTGCGGGTTGATGAAGGGGTGCAGCTTGTGGTACTTCGCCACCAGCCCGTTTTTGTCGACGCAGACGTAGGCCTTGAACAGCCGGTCCTGGTCGTCTTTTTCAAACAAACCTGCCAGCACGACGATGTCGTTGGCCTCGGCAATCTGCCGCAGCGCCTGGATGCCCGGGCCGTCGGGGATGAATTCGGCTAACGCCAGCATCTGTTCCTTTGACAGGTGCCGGGCGAAGGTGTACCCCGTAATCGAACACTCGTGGAAGGCCACAACCTGCGCCCCGCGCCGGGCGGCTTCGGCGGCGAGGTGGCTGATGGTGCGGAGGTTCTGAGCCTTGTCGCCGCTGGCGTGCTCGAACTGGGCGGTGGCGATTTTGAGGGGTTGCATGAGGAGTTTAGAGTTTTGAGTTTAGGGTTTAGCGTGGTTTTTTAACTCTAAACGCTACACCCTAAACTCGATTCATTCCACCTGTTTCCCACCAATATGAAACCGCCCCGAAATCAACCGTCTGAGCATCTCCGCCGCGCGCTGGGCGCGGGTTTCAGGGCGCTTGGCCGAGTCGATCCAGTAGGCCACCTGCCGCCGGGTACCCCGGCTGAGGCGCTCGAAGGCCTCGCGGGCACCGGGTTCGAGGTCGAGGGCCACTTCCCACTCTTCGGGCAGGGGTACCTCCTCCGGGTTTTCGTTGCGCCACAACTCCACCACGACCCGGCTGCCGGGGGCGAGGCGTAGCTGACGGCGCTGGTCGGTCGAGACGATGAGGTAGTGCGAACCGTCGCCGGCGGGGATGAGGGCGCGGTCGATGGACAAGCCGTTGAAGGTACCCAGCACGCGTACCGAGCCGCGGGTACCGAACAGCGTTTCGACATCGTGCGGAAAGCGGACCGAATGGTACCCCATCCCTTCCGGGAAGCGTTCGAGGGTACCCTCGAAGCGGATGACGTTCGGGGTTTCCATTCAGGAATTCGGTTGGTACGGGCCGCCGGTTTCGCCCCAACCCCAGCGGGGCATGGGTTCGGCGGGGTTGAGCGGGTTGTCGTCGGTGCGGGAATTCAGCACGGCAATGCGGCTACCCCATTCGAGGTACCCCACGAAGGCCGAGCGAAATTCGGGGTCGTCGGGTAGGCCCACTTCGTCGGCGCTTTCCAGCAGCAACGCCATCCAACGGCGGCGCTGGGCTTCCGTCAGGTGTTTGCCGAGGTGATGCGCGACCATCCCGGCGTGGCTACCGCCGTCTTCGCTCGTGTAGGTTTGGGATCCGCCGAAGACTTCGCCGATGAAGTGCGCGACGTGCCGCGGGTGTGCGTCACCCATGTGCCGGAAGACGGGTTCAAGTAGTTCGTCCTGCCGCACGTTGGCGTAAAACAGGGCGGTGAGCCGTTCGAGAGCTTCGGTACCCCCGGCCCAGTCGGCGAGGGTAGGTGTGGGTTGAGGCATGGGTTCAGGCGGTTCGTTCGCGAATCCAATATCGGATTATTCCCGGAAACCGCCGAAACTACGTGGGCAGGTACCGCGCCAGGTACCCGGCCATCTCGGTTTGCATCCGCCGGGCTTCGGCCCCGGCGGCTTCGGCGAAATCGTCGCCCGACGAGGCGTACAGAATCGACCGCGAGGCGTTGACGAGCAGGCCACAGTACCGATTCATCCCGAATTTTGATACCTCCTCCAAACTCCCGCCCTGCGCCCCGACGCCGGGTACCAACAGGAAATGCTCGGGGGCCAGTTCGCGAACGCGCGTCAGCGCCTCGGCCTGCGTCGCCCCGACGACGTACATGAGTTGGTCGGGGGTACCCCAGGTTTGGGAAGTTGTCAGAACGGCCTCAAACAAGTGCGGATTGCGGATTGCGGATTGCGGATTGAGTTCCTGATTTTCAATCCGCAATTCGTAATCCGCAATCCGCAATCCCTGAAAGTCCGCGCTGCCCGGATTCGACGTCAGCGCCAGCAAAATCACCCACTTTCCCACAAAATCCAGGAACGGCGTCACCGAATCGCGGCCCATGTACGGCGCGACGGTGACGGAATCGAAGTTCAGCCCAGCGGCTTCCGGCTCGAAAAACGCGCGGGCGTAGAGGCCGGAAGTATTGCCGATGTCGCCGCGCTTGGCGTCGGCGATGGTGAAGCAGTCGTCGGGGATGATTTCGAGCGTTTTTTGCAAACTCACCCAACCCCGCGGACCGAGCGCTTCGTAAAACGCCAGGTTGGGTTTGTAGGCCACGGCGTAGCGGTGGGTAGCCTCGATGATGCGGCGGTTAAATTCAAACACCGGGTCGGTCCTGCCCTGCACGGCGGCGGGCAGTTTGCGCAGGTCGGTGTCGAGGCCGACGCAGAGGTACGACTGCTTGGCCTGAATCTGGGCGAAAAGGTCGGAGCGGGTCAACTCAGGTTAAAAGTTAAAAGTTGAAAGTGTAAAGTTGGTTTTTCACCCGGATAAACCCGCTTCCGAATTCAGAAGGCCACTTTTAACTTTTAACTTTTAACTTTTTACCCGAACGCCGCTACTTTTGCCCCCGTAATCCGTCCAACCGCCCGATCTTCTCCCTGCATGGAATTTAAATCAGCCGCTCTCGAAGGACTCGTTGAAATCACCCCGCGCCAATTCGAAGACGAGCGCGGCCTGTTCTGGGAATCGTACAGCCAGAAATTGTTCGCCGAACACGGCATTTCCCACGATTTTGTGCAGGACAACCACTCCTGGTCGAAAAAGGGCGTCCTCCGCGGCCTGCACTGCCAGCACGTACCTAACGAGCAGGGGAAACTCGTCCGCTGCATCACGGGCCGGGTACTCGACGTGGTCGTCGACATCCGCCCCAACTCGCCGACCTTCGGGCAGCACGACAAATTCATTCTCGATTCCAAACTCGGCAACCTGCTCTGGGTACCCGGCGGTTTCGCCCACGGATTCGTGGCGCTGGAAGAGGCGGTGTTTGTCTACAAATGCACGAATTACTACCACAAGGCGTCCGAATCGGGCATTCTCTGGAACGACCCGGATCTGGGTATCGACTGGGGTATAGCCGAGCCGATTGTTTCGGCAAAAGACCTACTACTGCCAACGTTCAGGGCGTTTGCCGAACAGCTTCAGCAGGTGCAGGGGGCGTAAGCAGATCCTGCTAACCGTGTCAGGCGAAACCTTCAAGGTCTGGAAGACCTTGAAGGTTTTTTGTTGCCCAAGAAATACGGTATCATTCTGTACAGAAGATCTTATATTTTTTGTGAGATGTAAAAAAATGAGTTGCGTTTTCATCGGAGTTCAGTAGAAAATTTTAGAATTTCGGCAAAACTCCAATGAAAACACAGCTCCACCATGACCAAACTCCTACGATTCCTGATTGGGTCGATTATTTTGCTGGTACCCCTCACCAGTTGGTCGCAGGACCGGGTCATTCGGGGGCGCGTTACATCGGTCATTGACCAGAGTGCCCTCCCCGGCGTCAACGTCTCCGTGAAGGGGACCACCGCCGGGGCCGTGACCAACGCTCAGGGCGAGTACCAGCTCAGCCTGCCCACCGGAGCCACGACACTCGTCTTTTCGTCCGTCGGATTTCAGACCGTCGAGCGGACCGTGGGGACGAGCAGCACCATCGACGTCGTGCTCGAAACCGATGTGCGGCAACTCTCCGAAGTCGTCGTGACGGCGGCCGGGATTGCCCGCGAGAAAAAGGCGCTCGGGTACTCGGTGAGTACCCTTTCGGGTACCAAACTCGCCCAGATTTCCGAACCCGATCCGCTGCGCGGCTTGACGGGCAAGGTCGCCGGGGTGAACGTCCAGGGTGCGGGCGGGGCCGCGGGTGGTTCGACCAACATCACGATTCGCGGGAATTCCTCGCTGTCCAACAACAACCAGCCGCTCTTCGTCGTCGACGGGGTACCCTTCGATAACTCTTCGTTCGCCACCGACGGGGGGTACTCCGGCGGGGCGTCGTTTACGAACCGCGCCTTCGACCTCGACCCGAACAACATCGAGTCGATGACGGTACTCAAGGGCGCGGCGGCGGCGGCGCTCTACGGCTCGCGGGCGGCCAACGGGGCCATCGTCATCACGACGAAAAACAACCGGAAGCGCTCGCGCAAGGGCCTCGAAGTTGCCTACAACACCTCGTATTCGTACGAAACCATCGCCGGGCGGCCCGAATTCCAGACCACCTACGGGCAGGGTACCGAGTGGGACACGCGCTACGGCGTGTTCGGCTCCTGGGGCGCACCGTACACGGCCATCGACTCGATTCTGCATCCCGTCGGCGTGCGGTACCCGACGGCCTTTCCCGAACTGGTCGGCAAGCGGGTCAAGTACGAATCCTTCGCCCAGCAGAACTACGACAACTTCTACGAGTCGGGCTACGTCTACGAAAACGCGCTCAGCTTCTCGGGCGGCAATGAAAAAGCCAGCATCACGGCGGGGTTTTCGCGGACGGCCAACAAGGGCATCGTGCCGTTCAACACGATTGGCCGGACGAGCTTCAACGTCGGCGGCAACGCGCAACTCGATAACAAAGTCTACATCAACGGCTCGCTGACCTACGTCAACACCGATCAGCGCTCGCCGCAACTCACGGCCAGCATCGGCAGCGGGCCGTCGGCCATCGAAATTCTGCCCTGGACGCCCACGAGCTACGACCTGACCGGGTACCCGACCACCAACCCGCTCACGGGTGCCAGCGTCTACGACCGCTTCGGCATCGACAATCCGTACTGGTCGGTACTCAACAGCCCGTTCACGAGCAAGGTCGACCGGTACTTCGGGAAATTCACGGTCGGCTTCGACCCCTTCGACTGGCTCAACGTGCAGTACACGGCGGGTTTCAACGCCTACACCGACCGGCGGCGGAGCGTGAACGGCAAGGGCGGCGAAGTCTTCCCGAACGGCAACGTAACCGACGACAACATCTACCGCCAGGAACTCGACGGGACGCTGCTGATCACGGCCACGCGGGATTTGAACAAAGATTTCAGCCTGCGGGCCATCCTCGGCCAGAACGTCAACCAGCGCCTGACCGACCGACAGGTGGTTTTCGGCGACGGCATCATCGTGCCGGGCATCAACGACCTCGACAACACGCGCATCCAGCAAACCCAGGGCGGCAACCTGCTCAAGCAGCGCTTCGTGGCGTTTTTCGGGGATTTCCAGCTTTCCTACCGCGACTTCGCCTTCCTGAACCTCGTCGCCCGCAACGACATTTCCTCGACGCTGCCGAAGGGCAACCGGAGTTATTTCTACCCCGGCATCAACGGCTCGCTGATTTTTACGGAACTGCTGAAAACGGATCCTGGAATCCTGTCCTTCGGAAAAGTCCGCGCCGGGTACACGCTCGTCGGCAACGAAGCCAGCCCGTACCAGACCCAGACGGTGTTCAGCATCAACCCGATCGTCGCGAACCCCTCGCCGGTCAACACGGGTACCCCTTTCAACGGCGTGAACGTAATGTCGCTCTCGAACCGCCTCGGCAGCGCGACGCTCCAGCCCGAGTTCATCCGCGAGTTTGAGCTGGGTACCGAACTCCGGTTTTTCAAAAACCGCCTCGGCATCGACCTGACGTACTACCGCAAAATCTCGACGGCCCAGATTTTCACGGTCGACGTCGCCCCCTCGTCGGGGTACCTCACGCGGGTCGTCAACCTCGGCAAGGTCCAGAACCAGGGCATTGAACTCGGCGTCGATTTTACGCCCGTCGAGCTGTCGAACGGCTTCAAGTGGAACCTCTACGCCGCCTTCACCCGCAACCGAAATCTGGTACTCGACCTCGGCGGTCCGCAGGAACTGAGCTACAGTGCCGTGACGACCGCCGTCGGCAGCATCCACGTCGTCGGGCAACCGTACGGGCAGATTCGCGGCGAAAAGTACATCCGCGACGACGAGGGCAACCTGCTCGTCAACCCGCTCACGGGCAAGGCCATCCTCGCCGACCGGCAGGGACCCGTGGGCAATCCGAACCCCGATTTTACGCTCGGCCTGACCAACACGTTCACGTTTAAAAACTTCACGCTCAGCGCGCTCTTCGACTGGAGACAGGGCGGCGACCTCCTCTCGGTGTCGGTGGCCGAAATGCTCAGTCGCGGCGTGACCCGCGACAACGAAGACCGCAACAAGGTACTCGTGCCGCCCGGCGTCCTCGGCGACCCGAACACGAAGCTGCCCATCCTCGCCGCCGACGGCCAGAAGCAGCCCAACAACATTCCGATTTCGGTCAACGAATTCTTTTTCGCGACGGGGGCCTTCGCCGGTAGCCAGGGTACCGCCGACGAGTTCCGGGTCTGGGACGCGACGGTGTTCCGGCTGCGCGAGGTTTCGCTCGGGTACCAGATTCCTTCGTCCTGGCTTCAGAAAACGCCCTTCGGTTCGGCCTCGATCAGCTTCAGCGGGCGCAACCTCTGGTACCTGGCCCCCAACTTTCCGAAGTACATGAACTTCGATCCCGAGGTGAATTCGCTCGGGGCGGGCAACGCTCAGGGCTTCGACTTGGTGGCGATTCCGACCACGAAGCGCTACGGCGTCAACCTCCGATTCACGTTCTGAACCCCACTGACTCCAAGCTCTATGAAACGGATTTTCCGAAGCCTCACCGCACTGTCGCTGCTGCTGAGCGCGGTCAGTTGCGATCAATTTCTCGACGTCAACACTGATCCGAACTCGCCCGCGCAGCCGGTCCTCGACCTGCTGCTCCCCGCCACGCAGGTGTCCATCGGCGTGCAGATTGGCGGCAGCAACCTCAACCGCGTCGCTTCGGTCGTGGCCCAGCACGCCACGACGGGCGGATTCAGCCGCTTCGACTACAGCGGCACGACCTTCCAGACCGCCTGGAACAGCCTCTACGCCGAAGCCCTGACCGACCTCGACCTCATCATCGCCCAGGGTACCGAGCGCCAGCAGTGGGGCTACGTCGGCATCGCCAAGCTCGAAAAAGCCTACGTCTACAGCGTGCTGGTCGACCTCTGGGGCGACGTACCCTTCAGGGAAGCGGGCCTCGGGGCCGAAAACCTCAACGCCAAGTTTGACTCCGGCGCGAGCATCTACGCGGCGCTGTTCCCGCTCATCGACGAGGCCATCGCCGACCTGGCCAAGACGCCCTACGTCTCGCCGGGTACCGCCGATTTGTTTTACCGCGGCGACCGGCTCAGTTGGGTGCGGATGGGCAACACGCTGAAGCTGAAACTGCTGAATCAAATCCGGCTGGTACCCGCCGAGCAGGCGCGGGTGAAGACGGAAATCAACGCGCTCATCGCGGGGGGCCAACTCATCACGACCAACGCCCAGAACTTCCAGTTTCAGTTTGGTACCTCCGAAACGCCGCAGAACCGGCACCCGAACCACATCAGCGAGTACCGCGCGACGAAGGATTTTTACATGGACCAGGGGTTCATGGAGCGGCTCTTCACCGCCGACGACCCGCGCCTTCGGTACTTCATCTACCGCCAGACCAACAACGCGGGCGTCAATTTCACCCGCACCAGCAACGGCTACGGCGGTCGCTACACCGGCGACCCGACGGGCATTCCGGCCGACAACGCCGTGCGGGCCACGTTCGGGCTATACCCCTACGGCGGACTGTACGACAACAACCCGATCAACAACGTCCCGACGACGAACGTATTCCTGACCAACGCGGGTACCAACAGCCCCGCCGCGCACCGCATCGTGGCCACGACCGACGGCTCGGGCGCGGGCATCTTCCCGATTCTGACGGCTTCGATGACGAATTTCATCCTGGCCGAAGCCGCCCTGACGCTGGGGACCACCGGCGACCCGAAGGCGTACCTGAACGCGGGCATCACGCTCAACCTCCAGGCCATCAACACGTTCACCGCCGCGCCGGGCAATCTGGGTACCCAGCTTTCGGCGGCAACGATTACGGCTTTCGTCAACAATCGCCTCGCGCAGTACGACGCGGCTTCGGCCACGGGTCGGTTGAACGTCGTGATGACCGAAAAGTACATTTCGCTCGTTGGGAACGGCATCGAGTCGTACACCGACTACCGCCGGACCGGCCTGCCCGCGCTGATGACGCCGATTTCGCCCCTGAACCCTTTCCCGCTGCGTTTCCTGTACTCGCTCCGCGAGTTGACGACCAACACGAACGCGCCCGCGCAGAACCCCTACACGAAACCCGTTTTCTGGGATTTGTAAACCCACTCTCCACCGATGAAAACGCTCTTTTTTACCCTGTGCCTCGTCGGCATTCTCCTCGCCTGCCAGACGCAGGACCCGATTCTGCCCGCGCCCGCCGGGGCGGTGGCCGTGGCGAAGGTCAACGCCGAGAAATCGTACTTCAACCCGACGGCCCTGACGGCTTCGCCCTTCGAGTTTAGCCTCCGCGGCGAAGACTTTGGCCAGAACGTACCCGTCAAGGCCATCGAAGTCTGGATTGGGCTGAACAATCCGCGCATCACGCTCAGCACGGCCATGACCGCCTGCGGGGTGGGCGTCGGCTGCCTGTACCCCGGCGCGGCGCTCGGTCCGCTGCCCGTCCGGCTGGCGGGTACCGACAAGCTGCTCCGCACCGTCTCGACGCTACCCGCGACGGTCACGATCACGCCCGCCGAAGCCGCGCAGGCCGTCGGCGTGGCGGCGGCGGATTTGAAAGTGAACGACACGTTCCAGGTCAAGTTCGTCGTGCAGACCGAAGACGGTCGCCGCTTCGACGCCTTCCACGACGGCATCTGCGACGAAACCCGCGGGCAGGTCGGCGATTGCCGACTCGTCATCCGCGTCGACACGAAAAAAGGGCTTTACCAACCGCTGAAATAACCTAACGATGCGACGACGCTACGCCCTGAGCCTGCTGACTGCGTTCAGCCTTGGTTTCACCCCGAGTACTTCACTCCGACCGGAGGTCGGAGTACCCTTCACGCATCCGCCCGCGCGGGAACAGCGCGAAGTCATCGCCGAACTCGACGGGCGAACCGAGCACTACGCGCAAATTGCCCGTCAAATCTGGGGTTTCGCCGAAGTCGGGTACCAGGAGCACCAGAGTTCGGCGCTGTTGCAGGCCGAGTTGAAACGCGAAGGCTTCGCCGTGCAGGCGGGCGTGGCGGGCATCCCGACGGCCTTCGTCGCCCGGTACGGCAGCGGCAAACCCGTCATCACGCTGCTCGCCGAGTACGACGCCCTGCCCGGTCTGGCGCAGGCGGCCGTACCCCAGCGCCAGCCCATCGAAGGCCAGAAAGCCGGACACGCCTGCGGGCACCACCTGTTCGGGACCGGCTCAGTCGCGGCGGCGGTGGCCGTGAAAAACTGGCTGAAGTCGAGCGGCAAATCGGGTACCCTGCAAGTGGTGGGTACCCCCGCCGAGGAGGGCGGTTCGGGCAAAGTGTACCTCGTGCGCGAGGGCGTTTTCGCGAGTACCGACGTGGCCCTGCACTGGCATCCGGCGGATCGCAATCAAGCGAATCCATCGAGTTCGCTGGCGAATATTTCGGGGAAATTCCGCTTTCGGGGCGTATCGGCCCACGCCGCCGCCGCGCCCGACCGGGGCCGCTCGGCCCTCGACGGCGTGGAGGCGATGAACGCGATGGTCAACTTGATGCGCGAGCACATTCCACAGGAAACCCGTGTGCACTACGCCATCACGCAGGGTGGGCAGGCCCCCAACGTGGTACCCGACTACGCCGAAGTCTACTACTACGCCCGCCACCCCGACCGGGCGGTACTCCAGGACGTCTGGAACCGGATTGTGAAAGCCGCCGAAGGTGCGGCGCTCGGTACCGAAACGAAGGTCGAGCTGGAAATCATTGGCGGCGTATACAACCTGCTGCCCATCGAGTCGCTGGCGCGGGCCATGCACCACAACCTGGAGCGCGTCGGCGGCGTGACGTACTCGCCCGAGGAGCAGGCCTTCGCCGATAAACTCAGCGAAACGCTGGGCGCCAGTTTCGGCTCCGTCCGCCGCCCCGAAGCCGGAAGCGTCGCCGCGTTTTCGCCCCTGAATTCCGCCCAGAACGGCGGGGCCTCGACCGACGTCGGCGACGTGAGTTGGGCGGTACCCACCGTCGGCATGACCGCCGCGACCTGGGTACCCGGCACGTCGGCGCACAGTTGGCAGGCGGTGGCGGCGGGGGGTACCTCCATCGGCACGAAGGGCATGCTCGTCGCTGCGAAAACCCTGGCGCTGACCGCGATGGATTTGTTTTCGGATCCGGCTCTGATTCAAACCGCCCGCGCCGAATGGCTCGAAGCGCGGGGCAAGGATTTCCGGTACCAGGCGCTGCTGGGAGCAAGGAAACCGGCGCTGGGGTATCGGGATTAGCAAAAGTTTGGTTTAGGCAGTAACAACGACTCCCCTCCTTTTTTTAGGAGGGGGTGCGTAGGCCTCGCGCCGGGCGGGGGTGGTTTAGTGGGGAAGCGCGAAGCCAACCCAAGCTTGGTTTTCTCATCCAGTGTTGGCGCGTAACCACCCCCGCTCACGCGCAATCCTACCGCACCCCCTCCTGTTTTTAGGAGGAGAGTTCTATGTTTTATTTTCGATTCTTGCCTCAACACGCAAACTAGTCAACCCCATGCGCAAAAATCAACTCCACAACCAACCCCACCTCACCGAAACCCGGCGGCTGTTGCGGAACAACGTGACGCCCGCCGAAGCCGCGTTGTGGCGCTCGTTGAAGGGAAGTCAGTTGGGCGGCTGGAAATTTCGTCGGCAGCACAGCGTGGGCAATTACGTCCTGGATTTTTATTGCCCCGAAGCAAAACTGGCCGTGGAGTTGGATGGGGCCGGGCATTTTTCCAGGCCGGGTCGGGCTGCTGACGTCGAGCGGGATGCGTACCTGACAGCATTAGGCATCCGGGTACTGCGGTTTGAAAACGAATTGATTTTCAAACAACTCGAAGGAGTACTGACCACGATCACCGACGCCTGCAGTACCCGGCTGTGGAAGCCGGAAGAAAGGTCGGCAATACCTCATTTTTGACGAAGTCCGAGTACCTTTCCCCTTCACAACTCCTCCTCCATGAACCTCCGCCTCGCCGCGCTGCTCCTGCTGCTGACCGTTCCGGTCTTCGCCCAGGTGCCCAAACCCGCCGACGTGCTCGGCCACGAACCGGGTGCCGATTACAAACTCGCCGATTTCAACACCCTGCTGACCTACTACCAGCGCCTCGACAAAGCCAGCGACCGCGTGCGAATGGTCGAAATCGGGAAGTCGGTACTCGGGCGGCCGCTGCTGCTGCTGTTCGTTTCCAGCGAAAAAAACCTGAAGCAACTCGACCGTTGGCGGAGCATCAGCGAGCAACTGTCGCGGGCCCGAATCGACGAGGCGCAGGCACGCAAACTCGCCACCGAAGGCCGGGCCATCGTCTGGGTCGATGCGGGGATGCACTCGTCCGAAGCCGCTTCGGCGCAGATGCTACCCGAACTGGCGTACCGGATGGCGACGGAGGAATCCGCCGAAATGCGGAAGATTCGGGACGAGGTCGTGGCGCTGCTGATGGTGAACATGAATCCCGACGGCCACGAGGTCATCGTGGACTGGTACCGGAAAAACCTGGGTACCGCGTTCGAGACGACCGGTCCGCCCTGGCTGTACCACCAGTACGTCGGGCACGACAACAACCGCGACTGGTTCATGAACACGATGCCCGAAACGCGGGCGGTCTCGAACGTGCTCTACAACCAGTGGTACCCGCAGATCGTCTACAACCACCACCAGACGTCGCCGTCCTGGACCCGGATTTTCATCCCACCCTTCGCCGACCCGGTCAACCCGAACATTCACCCCGGCGTCACGACGGGCGTGAACCTCGTCGGCGCGGCGATGGCCAGTCGGTTCGCGATGCAGAACATGCCCGGCGTGGTCTCGCGGCTGACGTTCAGCATGTGGTGGAACGGCGGGATGCGCACCACGCCGTACTACCACAACCAGATCGGCATCCTGACCGAAACCGCCCACGCGACGCCCACGCCACGCAAGTACCCGACCGACTCGCTGCCGAAGACCGTTGGACGGGGCGTGACGCTCTCGACCGGCGCGACGGACGTGTTTCACCCGAACCCCTGGAAAGGCGGCGAATCGCACTTCCGCGACGCAGTGAACTACATGCGCGAAGCCTCGCTCGCCACGCTCGACCTCGCCGCCGACAAGCGCGAGGAATTTCTGCTGAACATCTACCGGATGGGCCGCGACGCGATCGGCGCGGCGGGTACCCGGACGGCCTTCGCCTACGTCATTCCCGCCCAGCAGTGGGACCGCGGGGAGGCCTTCAACCTCGTCAAACTCCTCCGCGACAGCGGGGTGGAAGTCCACCGGGCCACGGCGGCGTTTGAGGCGAACGGTACTAGCTACCCGGCGGGCAGTTACGTCGTCTACGGCGCGCAGGCCTTCGGCCCGTACGTGACGGATTTGATGGAAAAACAAGTCCACCCCAACCAGCGGCTGTACCCCGGCGGTCCGCCGCTGCCGCCCTACGACCTGGCCGGGTGGACCTTGCCGATGCAGATGGGCGTGAAAGTCGACCGCATCAAAGCCCAATTCACCGCCCCGACCGCCGCCGTCGGTACCCCGACCGTCGAGCCGGGTACCGTGACGGGTACTGCCTCGTTCGGCTTCACGCTTTCCCGAAACGAAAACGCATCCGTCCGGGCCGTGAACCGGCTTTTGAAGCAGGGCGAAAAAATCCACCTGACCGACGCGGGTACCTCCGTACCGGGTACCTTCCTCATCGAAAAAGGCGCGAGTACCGAAGCCCGTGTGCAGGCGCTGGCCCGTGAACTCGGCCTGAGCTTTACAGGCGTGGCCAGCAAACCGACGGGTACCCTCCGGGCGCTGAAGCAACCGCGCATCGGCCTCTACAAATCCTGGGTGGCGAACATGGACGAAGGCTGGACGCGCTGGTTCTTGAAGGACTACGAATTCGCCGTCGATTCGCTCCACGACGCCGACATCGCTACGAAAGACCTCTCGCAGTACCACGCCATCCTCCTGCCCGACCAGTCGCCCCGCTCGCTGCTGCACGGCAACGCGCCCAACACGATGCCCGCCGCTTACGTGGGCGGCCTCGGCCTGGCCGGTACGGCGGCCCTTGACCGCTACGCCCGGCAGGGCGGTACCCTCGTGGCCTTTGACCGCGCCAGCGACTACCTCATCGAGCAGTTGGGCCTGCCCGTGCGCGACGTCATCGAGGGGCTGAGCAGCCAGCAGTTCTACGTCCCCGGCTCCCTCATCCGCACGACCATCGACACGAAGCACCCGCTCGCGGCGGGGATGCAGCCCGAGGTAGCGGCCTCGTTCCAGAACAGCCGGGCCTTCGAGGTACTCAAGCAGTCGTTTGAAGGCGAAGGCGGCCACGAAACCCTCCCGGCCACGCCCGCGGTACCTGCCGAACTCGTGGCCCGCTACGCTGCGAAAGACCTGCTGATGAGTGGCTGGGCGCTCAGCGAAACCCGCCTCGCCAGCAAAGCCGCCGTGCTGCGCCTGCCGCACGAGCGGGGTAGCGTGGTGCTCTTTGGCTTCCGACCGCAGTTTAGGGGGCAACCGCGGGGGACGTACAAATTGATTTTCAATGCCTTGCTGGAGGGGGCGGCGGAGAAGGCGAATGGGGGAGGGGCGGCGAAGACGGAGTAAGTACGATAATTTCGTAGCTTGTGGAGCCAAATGCCTGAATTTCATGGACGGACGCGTCATTCACATCGACCCCGAAATTTTGGGTGGAACCCCCGTTTTCTACGGAACGCGGGTACCCATCAAAAACCTGTTTGACTACCTCGAATCGGGCGAAACCATCGACTATTTTCTCGATGATTTTGAAGGGGTACAGCGAGCGCAGGTTGTGAAGGTGCTGGAGCTGTCCCAAAAACTCCTTGAAGCCTCGTCAACCGTTCTGCATGAAACTGCTGCTTGACGAGTGCGTGACGAAGCACTTGAAACCGCACTTGGCGGACCTGGACGTTTTCACGGTACGGGAGATGGGCTGGGGCGGCATCAAAAACGGGAAGCTCATGGCCTTGTGCGCCGAGCACGGATTCGATCTGCTGCTGACTATCGACAAAAACCTTCAGAATCAACAGAATCTCGGCAAGTATCCGGTTGCGGTTGTGGTGCTGAACAGTTTTTCAAGTAAGGCGGAAGCACTCGTCGAATTTTTGCCGTCTTTTCGGCGGCAGTTGCCGGATTTTCAGCCTCGCAAGGCGTATCTCATTGAGAAGTGAAGTGACTTTGACAGGGTGGCCTGGCACAGGCCACCCCCACCTATCCGTAGAGTTCCGCAGGACTCTACGGATTTGCCATGAAAAGCAGGGACTCCGTCCCGGTGGAACCCTCCTTGAGCGCACCTTCAGCAAAGCGCAACCGGAACGCGTCGGAAGGGCTACCCCAAACCCGGCCCATCCCTTCCTTGCTCGACCGTCGAGCACAAACCGCTGGCAGGCAGGGCACATCCGGGCGATAGCGGGAAAATTGTCCATCATCCGGCGTTAATTCTCTATGGTTCAGGCGGGCGGGGTGGAAGACCTTTGTGCGGTCAATACTGACACAAAACGTCAACGAATACAACGCATGAACCAGTTTCCCGTGCCAGTCCGCAACGAGGTTTCGCCCAACAACCAAGTTATTTTCGATTCGCTCCAAGCCGGCTTAGGCTTCGTGCCGAACCTCTACGCCGCCATCGCGTACTCAACCCATGGCTTGGGTACCTACCTGCACCTGCAGAACGCCAAAACCTCGCTCAGCAAGAAGGAAAAGGAAGTGGTCAACTTAGTGGTCAGTCAGGAAAACGACTGCCGCTACTGCCAGAGCGCCCATACCGTGCTGGGCAAAATGAACGGGTTGAGCGATGAGCAAATCCTGGAAATCCGTCAGGGAACGGCTCTTTTCAACCCGAAGCTGGACGCCCTGGTGCGTTTCACCAAAGAAGTGACGGCGCAGAAAGGTCGGCTGAGTGCCGCCACCCTGGATGCCTTTTTTGCGGCTGGCTACACCCGGGAAAGCGTGGTGGATGTCATCATTGCCATTGCCGACAAGGTGGTGATGAACTACCTACACAACCTCACCGAGGTACCCATCGATTTCCCCCTGGCCCCCGAACTCGAAACCGTGTGATTCCAACCCGATCCGGCCGGGCGGCAGTCAGCAATCGTTGACCCGGTCGGATCTTCCATCTCAATTCCCCCATGACTACCAGCGAGATACCCGAACCGGAAGCCGACGACGAGCCGTTCGCTAACAAGGCCTGCGGCGATACGATGTGGGACGACGTACTCAACCAGCCACCGTACCAGCCCGCGGTCCGGCCGCCGGTACCGCCGTTTACCCTCGAAACGGCGCTTCAGAAAGTGCAGTTGGCCCAGGATGCCTGGAACAGCCGCGACCCCGAACGGGTATCGCTGGCGTACACGCGCGATACCGAATGGCGCAACCGAACGGAGTTTATCAACGGTCGGGAAGAGGTGGTCGCGTTTCTGACCCGCAAGTGGCAGAAGGAACTGGACTACCGGCTCAAAAAAGAACTCTGGGGGTTTCGGGAAAATCGGATGGCCGTGCGCTTTGAGTACGAGTGGCACGACCACAGCGGCCAGTGGTATCGGTCCTATGGGAACGAACTGTGGGAATTCGATGCGGCTGGGTTGATGCAGAAACGGTATGCCAGCATCAACGACCTGCCCATTGCCGAAACCGACCGACGGATTTTCTGACCAAAGCCTTTTTGAGACGAGTAGTCAGCGCGGCTAAAATCAAACGGACTTAGCAAGCAATGGGTCCGCCGAGACCAACTCGTTTATAATTCCGAAACCAAAAAAAATGGTTACCAACTACGCGGCGCTGGCGTTTTCGGCCGCTTCCCGACGCCTGCAACAGCAACACGGCAGCCGGGCAGCCTACGCCCGGGTCGAAGCCCGGAGCGCTGACACGGTACTGACCCGGCAGGAAACAGTGTTCATTGCCCGGCGCGACGGCTTTTACCTGGCCAGCATCGGTACCAACGGCTTTCCTTACGTGCAGTTCCGGGGCGGCCCGGCCGGTTTTCTGCGCGTGTTGGATGCGCATACGTTGGCGTTCCTCGACTTCGGCGGCAACCGGCAATACATTTCAGTCGGTAATCTGGAGACTAACCCCAACGTAGCCCTGTTTCTGATGGACTACCCGAATCAGACGCGACTGAAGCTGTACGCAACGGCCCGGGTGATGGCGCTGGATGAGCAACCCGACCTGACCGAACAGCTCCTGTTGCCGGGCTACGGAGCGCGGCCGGAACGCATTATTCACCTGTCGGTCGAGGCGTTCAACTGGAACTGCCCGCAGCACATTCCGCAGCGATTCACGGTGGATGAGCTGAGCGGGCTGGTCGAACCGTACCAGACCTACATCCGGCAGTTGGAGGGCCGAATTGCCGAACTCGGCGGGACAACGGATGACCTGCGACCACACTAACCATTTCGCTCCATGCCTATTCCCAACGCCTTCACCCTGATTAATCCGGCCAATGGCAACCTGGCGTTCAAGATTTTCTGGTTCGATACGAACGATCACTTCGACCACCTGCAGCGGCTTAATTACTACTGCCTGGTGCTGATTGTGGAAGGCCGAGGCCGCGTCAAAGCTGACTTTGCCGAGTACGCCTTTGGGCCGGATACGCTGCTGACGTTTGCGCCCTACCAACCGTTTATGCTTCAGGCGGAGGGAGCGCTACGGGGCTACGCTATCAATTTTCATCCCGACTTTTTCTGCATTCACAAACACCAGCACGAAGTGGCCTGCAATGGCGTGTTGTTCAACAACATCTACGAACCGCCCCTGCTGCAACTAAGCCCGGAGGAACGCCGTCAGGTAGATCAACTCGCCGAACAGATGCGCAGCGAAGTGGAGCAGGAAAACCTGGCGCAATACGAGGTACTGATTGCGTACCTGAAAATCCTGCTCATCACGGCTTCCCGAATCAAAGCGCGGCAGCAACCCGAACCGATACCGGCGCCCAGTGGAGAACTTCCCTTTCGGCTGCACGACCTGCGGGAGGCCATCGAGCAGCACTACCGGCACAAACACGCGCCCAGTGCCTATGCCGATCTGCTGAACGTGTCGCCCAAAGCGCTGGCCAAAGTCACCAAGCAGCACTTTCAGAAAACCTTGACCGGGCTGATTGCCGAGCGAATCATCATCGAAGCCAAACGGGAATTATACCTGACGGCGAAACCCGTCAAGGCCATTGCCTACGAGTTGGGGTTTCAGGATGAGTACTATTTCAGCCGGTTCTTCAAAAATAATACCGACGTATCACCTCAGTTGTTCCGGCAAACCGTCGGTTTCGCCCGGGCTGAAGGCTAAGCCTGCCGCTGGGGTTCGTTCGTATCATGCCCAGGATGGAGACTAAAAACACGATGGAAGCTATGGTTCGGTTTCCTCTGTTGTCCCCAAGGGTCCGTAAAGTTCCTTTAGGATTCCTAATCCTCGGTCTGTGGCACACAGACCCACCTATCTGTAGAGTTCCGCAGGAATCTACGGATTTGTCATGAAAAGCAGGGACTCCGTCCCGGTGGGTGAGGAATCCAGTTCGAGCAACGGAGCGTACGAACAAATCGGCGCAAACCAATCAGCGGTACCCGCTCCGGGCAGAGAATGCCCGGAGCGGGTACCGCTGATTGGTTTGGCCCTCAGCGCGAGTACTTAGTTGGCCGTCAGTTTCACAATAATCCCCGGTCCGTACGACAGCACGTAGTACGTGTTGGGGCTGGTCGAACTCCGGTGAATGTCAACCGGCGTGATGGCGGGCGCGAACAGCGTCACGGCGGGGTCGGAGCCTTTGGCCACGCGGCCCGGTGGCGTGAAGCCAAATTCCGTCACGAGTAGCTGACCGCCCGGCGTCAGGATGAGGTCGGTCAGGCCCGAAAAGCCGGTTTTGTACTCGGCGGGCGTGACGGGAGCCGCGCCTGTTCCGCTCACCTTGAAAATCCGGGCGCTACCCGGCGGAAACGGAAAACCACTCAGGGCGGTGACGAAGAAATCCGTGCCGTCGAACACGATGCCGTTCGGGACGGCGTCGATCGTCGGCGGTCCCACGGGCGCGGGCGGGCCAGGGTAGGTGGGGTTCGGGAAGTCGGGAAAGACGGCGTAAATGCTCAGTGCCCCGGTAGTCTGGTTGCGCCGGATGATCGCGTTGCCGCCCGCATCGGCAATGAACAGATCGCCGCCGGGACCAAACACGAGGGCGTAGGGGTTTGAATCTTTTGGGTCCGGGGCGTTGGGGTGCGCATTCCGGACGAACGTCCCGATGTCGATGCCCGTGAGCGAACTGGCCGCAATCGGGGCCGTCACGCCCGGCACGAATCCGGCGACGTCGACGATGTACAGCTTGTCTTCAACCCCGTGCAACACGTACAGCTTGCCGTCTTTGAGCAGCAGGTGATTAACTCCTTCGGGTGAATTTTCCGGACTCAGGCCCGACACGAAACCGGTAATGACGGGGTACTTGACCCCCGCCGGGGTGATGAGCGTGACCTGGCCATCGCTGGCCTTGCCCGTGCCGGCTTCGGTAACCCAGAGGTTGCCCTGGGCGTCATCGGCCAAACCGATGGGGGCCTTGAGTCCCGTCGCGAAGGGCGGCCCCGGCACGGCGGTCAGGGTCATGGGGTTGGGAACGGGGTGGTCGAACGGGGTGCAACTGAGAACGCCCCAGAGACTACCGACGAGGACGAAGCCGGTCAGCAGGACAGAGTACGGAATTCGCTTGGTTAACATAGCTGAGTTGGTTGAAAAGTGTGGAGGAAAACGCGTTGATTCAGGAGTGGGTTGGCAGCGGGAACGTGGTACGAACGAGGAGGGCCGTCTGGGGTACGGTCGGGAGGTACCCTCTCGTTCGGAAGGGCAAAGAACTGATTTCTCAGTCCGTCGGTGGAATGGAATTAGGGAACGGTCGGGTTGGTACCTTCGCCTGAGGAGAAAAGCGCTTTGGCGCATCGCCTACCGGTGTTGGCAACGGCCCTTCACCAACGCATGTCGGACGTTTTGGCCCGTACCGCCAAACTCCCTATTTTTACGAGTGCAGCCTAAACCGCTGCTATTCTCGTGCAACCCGTACCCACTGAGCTTTTCCAGCGCGCCAAACCCAGGGATAAATGGTTTCGGATCATTGGCGTTCCGCTGGCGGTCATTCCCTTCGTGTACTACTACGTTCGGGAATACGGCTTTTCCTGGCCGCTGATTCTACTGACGTTTGGCTGGGGCGTCGTCTCGACGGCGGTGACCTGGGAACTGCTGCGCTGGTGGGTTTTCCGGGCCCGAGCGCGGTTCATGCCCGTCGACCGGACCGGGCGTCGTGTGCTGCTGACGTTCCTCGGGTACGCGGTCTTCACGGCGCTGCTGCAACCGATCGAAACCTGGAGCCTCAGCCAGATTGACCCGACGGGGTTGATCCAGACGCCGACGCTCCGCACGTACGGAACGCACATCGCGATGGCGATTTCGTTTGCGTATATCGTGGGAGGTGTGTACGAAGTCATTTACTACCTGCAACTGTACCGGCTGGCGCTGACCGATGGCGAAGAACTCAAAAAAGCCAAGCTACAAACCGAGTTAGACGCCCTGCGCCAGCAGGTGAATCCGCACTTTCTGTTCAACAGCCTCAATTCGCTGACGGCTCTGATCGGCGAGGACCCGCAGAAGGCGGAGGCGTTCAGCGAAGAACTCAGCTCGGTCTACCGGTACCTGCTCCGCAGCAACGACGCGCCCCTGGTACCGCTGGCCAGCGAGCTGGAATTCATCAACTCCTACTATCACCTGCTGAAAACCCGACACGGCGCGGCCCTGACGCTGGAAACGCGCATTCGGCCGGGCGACGAAACCCGGCAACTGCCGCCGCTGACGCTGCAACTGCTCGTCGAGAATGCCGTCAAGCACAACGTCATCCTGCCCGAGCAGCCGCTAACCATCGCCCTGAGTACCGACGAAACCCGGCGGCTGACGGTGAGCAACAACCTGCAACGCAAGCCCAGCCGGGCGCTGAGCAACGGCGTGGGCCTGAGCAACATCCTGACCAAGTACCAGATGCTGGGCCAGCCCGCGCCGGTCATCGAAGAGGATGGGCGTGAGTTCCGCGTGACGCTGCCGCTGGTGTAGGGGCGGAAGTGGTGTCCGTCCAACTGAACGTAATCCGGCGGCGGCAACGGGCCCTTTCCAGGCCATTCAATTCGTATCTTGCTGACCGTTCGACCCTTGATCCGAACGTCCACCGCATGAAACGCATCGCCAGCATTGACGTCGTCCGGGGTTTGGTCATGGTGATTATGGCCCTCGACCACGTTCGGGACCTCATTCACACGCCCGCGTTCAGCGAAGACCCCACGAACCTCGCCACCACGACGGCTCCGCTTTTCCTGACCCGCTGGATCACGCACCTCTGCGCACCGACCTTCGTGTTTTTGTCGGGTACCTCGGCGTACCTCTCGCTGCGCAGGCGCAACACGCTCAACGCCCGCGCTTTCCTCCGGCGGCGCGGGTTGGTGCTGATTCTCCTGGAGTTGACCATCATCAACTTCGCTTTCTGGATGGACCTTCAGTTCCGTTCGCTGATCCTCCAGGTCATTTTTGTCATTGGTGGGGGGCTGATGTTGCTTTCACTGGTGGCCAATCGACCGCCGCGGGTACTCGGCGCGGTGGGGTTGGGCATCGTGTTTTTGCACGACTTGCTGGGGCTGATTCCCCGATTTGAAAATCAAACGGTCCGGCTGATCTGGTCGGTGCTGTTTCAGACGGACGTGTTTCCCTTCGGAACGCCGCCCCATTTTATTCTGCTCGTCGCGTACCCGCTGATTCCCTGGTTCGGGATTCTGCTCGTCGGGTTTGGCTGCGGGCCGTGGTTTGAGTGGGCGTCGGCGCAACGGCAGCGCCGCCTGCTGACCGTGGGGGCCGCTGCGCTGGGGTTGTTTCTGCTGCTTCGTTTCCCCAACGCCTACGGCGATCCGGTACCCTGGACCGCACAGAAAACGGAAGTATTCACCGCCCTCTCGTTCCTGAATGTCAGCAAGTACCCGCCTTCGCTGCTCTACACGCTGGTCACGCTGGGCATTGCGCTGCTGGTGCTGGGATTCGTCGAACGACGAACGAACGCCGTCACCCGCCTCCTCGAAGTGTACGGGCAGGTACCGCTGTTTTACTACCTCGCGCACTGGTACCTCGGCAAGGCGGCGATGGTGGCGATGCTACTCGCGCAGGGGTACCACCTCAGCGACGTGCAGACCGGACCGCTGAATTTAGGCCGCCCGCCGGGGGCGGGGCTGTCGCTCGGTGGGACATACCTCGTCTGGCTCGGGCTGGTCGTGGTGCTGTACCCGCTCTGCCGCTGGTACGGGCGCTACAAAGCGGCGCACCCGCAGGTAGCCTGGCTGCGCTACCTCTGAGCGGGCTTCACGAATCGTTCGATGTCGTCGTAGAGCCGGTTGCTGCCCCAGAACAACTGCGCGACCATGCCCACGTGCGTTTTACGGGGAATGACCGTGGACGTGTGCGGCACGCTCGCTTCTTCCAACCGTTTCACGAATCGCCGGCTGCTATCGCGGATGCTGGGGTACGTCCGTTCGCCGACGTAGACGCGCATCGGTGGGGTACCCGACCCGACGTGGTACATCGGCGAAACGGCGCGCCAGACGGCCGGGTCGGTACCGAAGGGCACGAGGTACTGCTCGTCGTTGGGGTACTCTTTTTTGAGGAGGTAGTCGTACATGTCCAGCCCGGCGGCATCGTCGAGAATGGCCCCCTGGACCGAATTTTTCGGTAAGCCGTGCCGGGCGAGCAGGGCGTCGTCGGTCGCCAGTAGCGCCGCCAGCCCACCGCCAGCCGAGTGACCCATCGTGAAGATTCGGGCCGGGTCGCCGCCGTACTCCGCGGCGTGTTCCGTCACCCAGCGCAGCGCGCGGGCGCAGTCGTCGGCCATGGCGGGTACCCGTACGGCGGGCGCGAGGCGATAATTGATTGTCACGGCCACGACGCCCTTTTTCGCCAATCGTCGACCGATGAACCAGTAGAGATTTTTGCTCCCGCTGTTCCAGCTTCCACCGTGGATGAACACGACGACCGGCCGCGGGGTACCCGTTTTCCGCTTCGGCGCAAACACGTCGAGGCGGTGGCGTTCCGAATCAAAATCAGGTGCGGTTTCCGACACGTACGCCACGTTTTTCGTCCGTTGGCTGGCGTGGAAACAGGCGGTTTGGGTGAGGAGGAGCAGAAGAAAAAGGTATTTCATACCAAAACGTATTGTCATCCTTCGCTACGCTCAGGATGACAGGGAGATAAAAAATCACACCCCCAGCCGCACGCCATCGTTCCCCACCAGAATCGGCGCGTTTTCCACGTTCATCCGCCGGGTTTTCGGGTCGGCATTTTCCAGATTCAGTACCCCGCGCGGGCAGACTGACGAGCACACCCCGCAGCCCACGCAGGACGAGCGGACGATGTCCTGCCCACGCTGGGCGTACCAGCGGACGTCGATGCCCATCTCGCAGTACGTCGAGCAGTTGCCGCAACTGATGCACTGCCCGCCGTTGGTCGTGATGCGGAAGCGCGATTTGAACCGCTGCACCAGCCCGAGGTACGCCGCCAGCGGACACCCGAACCGGCACCAGACGCGGTTGCCCATGAGCGGGTAAAAACCGGTACCCACCACGCCCGCGAAAATCGACCCAATCCAGAACCCGTAGCTGCTCCGCAGCGTGTACGACTCGACGCCGAGGAACGTCGACGAACCCGTGAAGTACGTGTACAGCACCGCGGCGGTCATCACGACGGCGAAGACGAGTACGCCGTGGACGAGGTACCGTTCGATTTTCCAGGCCACCAGCCGCTTGTCGGAAAGCTGGCGGTACGGGTCGCCGAGGGTTTCGGCCAGTCCGCCGCAGCCGCAGACCCAGGAGCAGTACCAGCGTTTGCCAAAAAAGTACGTGAAGACGGGTACCCCCACGAGCGCCAGCGCGATGCCCCAGACGAGCATGAAAATCCCGAAGCCGCCCGCCCGGATTTTTTCGTCAATCCGGTAGTCGAAAAAAAACTGGTAGTCGAGCGGCCAGATGTTTTTCAAATCCTGGTAGGGCTGATTCAGGAGTACCAGAATTTCGGGAATCAGAAACGCGAACGAGGTCTGAAAGAACATGACCGAAAGCGTCCGAATTTGCTGGTACCGGCTGTGGCGGTACTTGATGAGCATCCGCAGGCCCATCACCAGGATGACCAGCGTGTAGAGCAGTCCGTACAGAAACCACTGACTGGCCGGGCTGCCGTTGAGGGCGCGGCTGATGGGGTCGACGAGGAGTACCCAGTTGGTGAGGTACTCGGGGTAAAAATACAGGACGACGTAAAACGCGATGAGGCCGGTACCGATGATCCACCCGATCCAGCCGCGGTTGGTGTTGGCGCGGCGGAAGATGTGGTGGTTTTTAATGCCGGGCAATTCGTGCATTCGTGGCCAGATGTACAGCAGCGCCCCGACCAGCCCGACGCCGAAGCTGAGCAGAAACCACAGCCCCAACCGATCGGTCAGGATGCCTGCCGAGGCGGCTTTCGTGATGCCGAACACGCCCGAATCATAGATGACTTTATTCCATTCCTGCTTGCTGCGGAAGCCCTCGTTAATTTCCTCGACGACAGTTTGGTAGTCGCCGATGAACCCGAATTTTGAGGTGTACGTGCGCCCGATCATCGGCTGCACCTTTGGCGCGATGAGCGCGTAGTGCTCGGGCTTGAGGTACTGCTTCAGAATCGCGTCCGTCAGCGTGTAGTGGCTCATCGACAGCGTCGCGATGAACACGCCGAGGCCCAGCAGAAACAGCGCCAGGCCGAGCCTTTGGGTAGGGGTGAGGAGGTTCTGTTTCATTTTCTGGATTAAAAAATGACTCCCCTCCTGTTTTTAGGAGGGGGTGCGGCTGGATTGCGCGTAAGCGGGACGGTCCGCCGCTGCGGGTGGTCCTGGCCGAGCGCGAAGCCCGACCAACCTTGGTCTGCTAATCCCACGTTGGCGCGTTTACCACCCCGGTCCTTCGGACCACCCCTCCTAAAAACAGGAGGGGAGTTTTTTTCACGCAAACCACCGCTTCAAAATGCCCTTCTTTGCCTTCAGCCGCAGGGTACTACCCGTCTGTCGGTTGAATTCGGTGAGGATGTCGGATTCGTGCTGCTTGAAAAACTCCGGGTCGAAATTGGCCTGGGGCAGGTGTTCGAGCACGTACTCGATGGGCCGCCGGTCCTTCAGCCAGCGCTCGAACGTCTCGTGCCGCAGCCGGATGCCCAGCGTGTTGACACCCGTCAGCGCCCGATCGTTGGTGCGGTAGTTGAGGCGCAAGGCAATTTTGCCGTTCGCGTGTTCCCAGTAAAACGTCTCGACGCCCTCGGGTACCTTCGCTGGAACACTGCCGTAGGTCTGGTACTCAATGTCGAAAAACTTAGCCGAATTGAAAAACGGCCCTGGTCGGTACGGCGTGCGCTGTCCGGCAATCGTGCGAGCCACGGTCTCACCCATGATGCGGCCCGTGTACCAAATCTGGTTGAAGGGCTTCTGGCCGGGCGGCGGGTCGCGGAACTCGGTGCAGTCGCCGATGGCGTACACGTCGGGGATGTTGGTTTCGAGGTACTCGTTCACGAGAATCCCCCGCTTCGTCTCGACGGGCGAGTTTCTGACCGCCGACAGGTTCGGACTCACCCCGACCGCCAGCCCTACGAACTGCGCCGGAATTTCCTCGCCTTTTTTGGTAACGACCGCTCGCGCGCGCCCGGTGCCGTCGTCCAGAATCCGGTCCAGTTCTTCGCTGAAACGCAGGTCGATGGAGTGTTCCCGAATGTGCCGCCCGATGAGTTCGCCTTCCTCGTGCGGCAGCGTACTGCCCCAGAAAGTTCGCTCACGTACCAGAAACGTCACTGGAATCCTCCGCGTCGACAGCATCTCGGCCAGTTCCACGCCAATCAGCCCACCCCCGACGATCACCGCCCGTTCGATGCCCGCCGTGTGGGTTTCCATCGCCTCGACGTCCTGAATCGAATACAGCCCCTGCACGCCGCGCAGGTCCTGACCGGGCCAGCCAAATTTGTTCGAGACCGAACCCGTCGCCAGAATCAGCACGTCGTAGGTCAGCGAACGGTCGTCACTGAACTTGAGCGTTTTGGCCTCGGTGTCGAGGTCCGTGACCGTCGCCCGCAGGAGTTCGATGCGGTTTTTCGGCCAAAATCCGTCTTCGTAAGGCTTGAGGTGGTGGCGCTCCAGGTGGCCCATGTACAGGTACATCAGCGCCGTGCGGGAGAAGAAATGGTCGGACTCCGCCGAAATCATCGTGATCCGGTCAGGGGTCAGCGTGCGCAGGTGCCGGGCGGCGGTACTGCCCGCGATGCCGTTGCCGAGGATGACGACGTGCCGGGACGAATAGGGAGGCAAATTCATGATACGGTGGGCCGGGGTGCGGGAAAAGATACGGGAATGCCCGTCGACTGGTGCGGGCGATCAGAAACTTTTGCCGTACCGGAGCAGCCGACCCACAAGTGTAGGCACCATTCGCGCCGAATGAACGTCGGCTTGCGGACATTTCCTGGCGAAAAGTGGTTGGAAAGCAACCCCGGCCGCTACCGCAACGCCTGCACCTCCCGCATCGTCGTCCCCAGAATTCGTTTGGCGCGTAGGAAACGATTGCGGTTGAATTCGTCAAAATTCGGTTTGGCCGGGTCCACGCTTGCTACGCGCACGTAGCTGGAGGCGTGGATGAATTCGCCCCCACCAATCCACATCCCGACGTGCGTCACGCGCTCGGTACCGTCCTCGCGTTTCGCGCCGAAAAAGAGCAGGTCGCCGGGGCGGAGGTTTTCAAAGCCCGTCGACGTATCGATCCGTTCGCCCGCGTGAACCTGCTGCGAGGCGTCGCGCGGGAGCACGAGGCCGTTGAGAAAATAGACCGTTTTCGTAAATCCGCTGCAATCGACGCCCTTCGGCGAGGTACCGCCCCAGAGGTACGGCAGGCCCGTGAGCCGGTGCGCCGTCTGCACGAGCGAGGTTTCGGTAGCCTTCATCGAGCGCAGCCAGGCGTCGTAGGGCTGGGCGTCGGCCTTGCGGACGAAGGCCCGCCGCCCGTCGGGGTACCCGGCTTCGTACCAGTCGCCGCGCTCGCTGAAGAGTTCGAGTCCGTCGCCCGCCACGAGGTCCGAGACGGTCGGGCCGCTGGCGTCGGGTTGGCGGTACCCGAAGCCGTAAGTCGTCAGAAAAATCAATTTCCGGGTACCCTGCCAGCGCGCGAAGTCCGCCGGGTTCATCCGCTGCACCGCACCGGGGTCGATCCAGGCAATGTACCGGTCGGGCGTCTGCACGCGCAGCCACTCGCCCTCGGTTTCGAGTACCCGCACGGGCGTACCGAGCAGGGCCTGCGTGGCGAGTTCGGCGGCGTGGCCGGGTGCCGAGCGCAGGTTGCCGACCGAAATCGTGATGACGCCGTGGGTTTGTTCGCCGAGTTCCACCGGGTCGGGCAGGAGGCGGATTTGGCCTTGGTGCGGTACCCCCGCTTTTTTCAGGCGGTCGAATAGCGCCTGCTTCGCTTCGGGCGAACTGGTTTTGCCCGTCAGGGTACCCGATTCGCTGGATTCGATTTGAAAAATGACGGTTCGCTGGTCCGGCGCGAATTCCCGCCGGACTTGTTCGAGGACTTCGGTCATGGTTTGGGCGGTGGCGGAGGAAATCCAGAAAAGGTACCCCGTCATTGCGAGGAGGGAGCGCAGCGACTGACGAAGCAATCCCCTGCCGAAGCGAGACCAACACGGGGCAACAGTCGGCTGGTATCTCGACCTTAATCGGTGTACCCCGGCGGATTGCTTCGTCAGTCGCTGCGCTCCCTCCTCGCAATGACGGGTGTTTGAATGCGGAACAGTGCTTTTATTTTTCATAGCTCATCCGAAATTCGCTCAAATCGGGCTTCCGGGCGCGGGGGCGCTGGCGATCGTAATCATAAATGGCCTGACCCAGGTTTTTCATGAACGGAAATCCGACGGTGTCGTACTCGTAGCGGTCGTCGTTGAAAATGCCATCTTCGTTGACGTGAATAACGGCCGTGAGCAGAAATTCCACGCCGTTTTCAAAATCCACGACGTAGGCGTTGTCGAGCAGGTACCCATAGGCATCGCCGACTTTGTTAAAAATCCGAATCGCGGGCGCGGGTACCGCCGACTTCGCGCTGCCGTACAGCAGAAATTTGCAGTACGCGGGCCAGTACTCGTTGGGCGGGTAAGCGGGGTACCGCGTCTCGGTCGGGTACTGGCTGAGGTACTGCCGTAGGAAGCGCTGATCGTCGGGCGTGAGGGTAAAGCGATTTTTGGGTTCGACGGATTCGGGGAACAGAATCGCCCGCAGCAGCCGGTGCTGGTCTTCGAGGGCGAAATAGTTTGAGTGCGTGAAATCAAACGGCTCGTTGACCAGTTTTCCTTCCCGCATGAATCCTTTACCCCGCTTGATCGGTTCGGGGGCGACAAACTCGCGCTGGCTCGTCACGAGCGGCTGCTGGTAGAGCACCCGGCCCTTCGCGTCGAGAAACGTCACGGGGTTCGTCCGGCGGTTCTGCTCGCGGGTCATGGGCAGTTGCAGGCGGTGAACGATGCGGACGTTTTCGTACCCCTTCGCGTGGAGCGTTTCGTTGAGGTACTCCTGGCCGAGGAATTCGTAGAGCCGGTTGTGGGCGTCGTTGTCCGAGACGAGCAGAATTTTCTTAACGTAGTGCGCCACCGAAGGTTGACCGGTTGAGGCCGTCGAATCGCGCAGTACGGGCGTCTGACGCTCGTACTGCGCACCGGTGTGCATCGTCGAGTACTTGGTCAGACCTTTGATTTTTAATTGGTTCAACCGCTCCAGCGCGAGTACCGCCGTGGGTAGTTTGACGGTCGAGGCCGGGTAGAAGTACCGATTCTTGTCGACGCGGTACCCGTGCGTGGTGAACGTCGGGCGATTGCGCTCGTCGCGGTCGATCTGCGTATACAGGATTTGAATCTCGTACTTCTCCGGCTCAGCCAGTAGGGTACCGAACTGCTCCGGGCGCGATTTCATCAGGTCTTCAATCGAAAACGGCGGGCGATTCTGGGCCAGGGCGACGGTCGTCATCAGCAGGAAAAGCGGCAGAAGTTTCATCGGTCAGGCTGGAAAAACGTTCGGCAGGCGTGGGCGAGTTGCGTTAAATCCTCGGACGTGTGCAGCGGCGTGACGACGAGCCGCGTGATGGCCGGATCGTCAGGGCCGGGGTAGGGAAAGCAGGCCGTCAGAATGCGTGCCTCGAGCAGGTGCTCGTGCAGGCCGGGGGCGGCGGTGGTGAAGGCGGGGTAGGCCTCGAATTGATTAAATGCAGACAGGGCTTCGCCGGTTTTAGCCACGAATTCACGAATTTTTTTCTGAAGCAATTCGTGAATTCGGGGCAACTCGGTCAGTACCGCTCGCAGCGCCCAGGCGTAGCCCGGAGCCATCGGTGAGGCCCCGCTGAAGAGCGGGTACCGCCGCAATCCCTCCAGACTCGGTGTGTTGCCCAGGATCACGCCCGCCGGGGTACCCAACGCCTTGTTCAGCGAACTGACGATGTAGGACGGATTGTCAATCCGTCCCAACCCCGCGTAACTCCCCCTGCCACTTTCCCCCAGTACCCCCAACCCGTGCGAATCATCCACCACGACCGTCGCCGTACCCGGCCAGTCGGCCAGCCGCTCCAGCGGTACCCGCGCCGTGTGCGGCGAGCCAACCGAATCGAGGCAGACGATGACCGGCCGGGGAGCCAGCGCCGCTACCCGTTCGGGCAGCCGGTCGAACCACTCGTCCATCGATTCGTTGGCGGGCCGGTAATCAAAATCCCAGAGCGCCGGGTGCACCCCCGGTGCGTACAGCACGACCGCCTCGGGCGATTGTTGCCGCAGGTACCGCAGCAGCGTCTGCCCGGCGACGAGTCCCGAGGAAGTCGTCAGCGCGGCGGGGGCACCGCAGAAGCGAGCCAGGTCCGTTTCCAGTTCCTCAAAAATCCGCAGCTGCAACGTGTTGTTCCGCGAGCTGCCGAAGTGCGTGCCGTACCGCGCGGTACCCTCAGCCAGCGCCGCGCGGTACCCGGCGTGGTGCCCCAGCCCGAGGTAGTCGGTGCCCGAAGCCCAGAGGTACTCGCGCCCCTCGACGGTGGCCGTCCGGCCCGGCAGCGTATCGACAGAAAAAGTTTTCAGGTTTCAGGTTGAAGTTTTCCGTTCGCAATCAGATTCGCGCCGGTCCCGTTTTCGTTCGCGTAAATCACTTTTCCGTAGTCGATGGTGACGCCCGTGGCAATGCGGTCGTCGACGAGCAGGATGCCGTCCATATCGACGTAGTCGAGCAGCGGGAGCAGTTGGGCGATGGCCGAGCAGCCCACGTTCGATTCGGTCATGCAACCGACCATCACCTGCAAGCCCAGTTGACGCGCGTGGTCAATCATCCGCCGGGCAGGCGTCAGGCCCCCGCACTTCATGAGTTTGATGTTGATGCCGTGGAAGAATCCGTAACACCGCGCCACATCGGCCTCGACGATGCAACTTTCATCGGCCAAAATTGGCAGCGCTGACTCGGCGAAGACCCGCTTCATGCCCTCCCAGTCGGCGGCGGGCAGCGGCTGCTCGATGAATTCGACGCCCAGTTTACGCAGCTCGACGGCGTTGTGAATCGTCTCGTCGACGCCCCAGCCCGTGTTGGCATCCACCCGAAACGTCGCGTCGGTGTGCTGGCGCAGTTCCTGCACGATGCGCAGGTCTTCCTTCGTGCCCAGCTTGATTTTGTAGAGCGGGAAGGGTACTTCCTTCATCTTCGCCACCATCTTCTCGACCGTGTCGATGCCAATCGTGTAGTCGGTGATGGGGTTTTTTAAAGGGTCAAGGCCCCAGAGCTGGTAGAGCGGCTGCCCTTTTTTCTTACCCCAGAGGTCGTTGGCGGCCAAGTCGAGCGCGGCCAGCGCGAAGGGGTGTTCGTCGCGGAGTTCGGGTTCGATGAACTGGTAGAAGTCTTCGGGCGACTGCAACTCGTATCCCTCGATGAGCGGCCGCGCCGCTTCGAGTTGCTGGGTCATTTTGGCAATGCTGACGCCGTAGTACGGCGTTTCGGTCGCCTCGCCGAAGCCGCGGAAAGCCCCGTCGCGCAGCTCGACGATGAGCGTCGGCTGCACGTCGCGCGATTCGTGGGTAATGGTAAACGTATGCCGCAGGGGTAGGTCAAAGGTGTGGAGAAGCAGTTGCACGCGGTAAAATGAGACGGTCGGAAGGCGAATCTCCGGAAAATGATCGAAAAGACCGTCTTCAGGCCGCTGCGCTGCTTAAATGCGCCTCAATTTGAAAATCACTTAGTAAGTGGGTCAACTCATCAAGGTACCGTGTGCGGCGCTGTTCGTACTGTTCCCAGGAAAGTGCATCGCCCTGCGTCCGATGCAAGTCAATCAGCGTGTTGAGCTTTTTGATTTGTTCCAGAATGTCGAGAACTCGAACCGTTTTTTCGTCCAAAAGCAGAACTTCTTCCATGATTAGGGAAAATAAAGTTCGATGTTGAGCAAACGTCTGCTCGAATTCTTTCCAATCAGACCGAATAGCGTTGGCAGGTTGCAGGAGGCTGCGCTCGTCAAACTCAATCAGGGGAAGCTCGTGCCCGTTTGGTAAATCAATTGTCGCACTACCCCAACCGCCGCTCCACCTCCAGACAGGCCCGCCCGTTGTGGTAGGGGCATTTCCAGGCCGTGATTTTGTCGGCAGTGCGGTTGGGTTCGAGGGCCGCGTTGGTTCCGTTGAACCACTCACCGCCTTCGAGGTCCCGGAGGTACTGCTTGACGAAGTCCCAGCTCCGCTGCGATTTTTCCAGAAAATGCACCTTGCCGCTGAGCTGGTAGGCGTTGAGGTACCCGACCATCTGTTCGGCGAGTACCCACCAACTCCGCTCGTCGTTGCGGTGGCCGGTCGTCGGGTCGACTTCGTAGGTGAGGGCACCGTCGGGGTTGAGGCCGTCGAGGGTGGCGGTGGCCATTTTGAGTGAAACCTCTTTCATCCGGTCGAGAAGTGACTTTTCTTCGAGTACCTCGGCCGTTTCGTAGAGCAGCCAGGAAGCCTCCACGTCGTGCCCGTAGGAAATGGCAGGCGATTTCACCGTCCAGTCTTCCGTAAAAAACAACCGCATCCGGGCCGTTTCTGGGTCGATGATGTGGTCGAGAAACGCCCCCGTCAGCATCTCGCGGGTGCGCTTCCGCACGAGCGGATCGGGCCAGACGCGGAGCAGGTTCGTGTACGCTTCGAGCAGGTGCAGGTGCGTGTTCATCGACTTCCTGAGTTCGCCTTTGCTCATCAGGTAGTCGTCGGTCGGACCCCAGTCGGGCGCGAAGCCTTCGATGTACCCGCCGTGTTTCGGGTCGTAGGCGTGTTCTTCCATCGTGCGGAAAAGCGCTTTCGCCTCTGCCAACGCCGGTTCGTGTTTGGTCGCGCGGTAAAATTCGCTCAGCCCGTACAGCGCGAAGCTATGGCCGTAGAGCTGTTTTTTCGTCTCGCTGGGAGTACCGTCGGCTTTTACCGACCAGTACACCCCGCCGTTTTTGCGGTCGAAAAAATGGGCCGTGAGGTACTCAAACGCGCGTCGAGCCACGTCGAGGTCTTCTTTTTTCTTCAGGCGGTGGTACGCCGCCGAAAACGTCCAGAGAATGCGGGCATTGAGCACGATGGCCTTGTCGGCATCTGGTTTCGGTTGGTTCTGCGCGTCGACCCGACCGTAGAATCCGCCGTTTGGATCGGGGGCGTGGCGTTGCCAGTAGGCGAGAAGGCGCGAAAATTCCTGCTGGACTTCGCGGCGGTAGGCGGGGAGGGTGAGGGGCATACCTTCAAGTTTAGAGTAGAGAGTTTAAAGTTTAGAGTTAGAGTTCAGGCGCTGATGAGCAAAGGTTTAACTTTAAACGCTACACGCTAACCTCGGAAATTCCAGTACGCAAATGCCTCGCCCGCCGCAAACTCACTCCGCTCAGCAGGCAGTTCAAGAAAACCCGTGCAGTCGAGCAGGTTGGCGAAATCGCCGGAGCCGGAGCCTTTGAGGGGGTAGGCGAGTTGGCGGCCGTCTTCGGAAAATTCGGTCGCCACGGGTACGAAGTACGTCAGGGGTGGTTTGAACATCACCGGCTCGGCCAGTACCGCCCGACTGGCTCCCTGCCCCTTGCCCCCTGCCCGCTGCAAAAACGGCACGACGTAGGTCAGGTAACACAAAAACGTCGAAACCGGATTGCCCGGCAGCGCGAATACCACCGGCCCGGCCGTTTGGGTACCAAACCAGAGCGGCTTGCCGGGTCGCTGAGCGACCTGGTGAAAGCGCCGTTCGACGCCGAGTTCCGCTAAAATCTGGGGCAGAAAATCTTTTTTTCCCGCCGAAACGCCGCCGCTGAGCAGCAGTACGTCGAAGGCGGCCAACAGGTTGTGGAGGTCTTGTCGGAGGGTACCGGGGTCGTCGGGGAGGTGAAATGTTTCGGCGGGGTACCCGCGGGCGTGGAGGTCGGCGGCGAGCATGGCGCCGTTCGAGCGGCGAATCTGGTGCGGCAGCGGCGCGGCGTCGAGGGGTACCAGTTCGTCGCCCGTCGAAACGACGGCGATGCGCGGCTGGCGTTCGACGTGGATCTGCGTCTTCCCGACCGAGGCGGCCACGGCGATTTCCGCCGCGCTCAGCCGGGTACCCGACGGAACGAGTAAATCGCCCGCCCGGCGGTCTTCGCCTTGCCGGTGGACGTTCTGCCCGGGCGTCGGATTGCCGATCAGATGAGCCTTCCCGTCCACCATCGAGACATCCTCGTACCGCACCACCGTGTCGGTACCCACGGGCAACACCGCGCCGGTCATCACTTCGATGGCATGGGTTGAGTGGCTCAGCGTATGCGGCGGCTCGCCCGCGTACTGTGTCGATTCAATTTCGTAAACTTCACCGGGGTGATGGCCGGAAATGGCAATGCCGTCCATCGTAACCCGGTCGAAGGGCGGAAAGTCGCGGTCGGCGTGAATGGCTTCGGCCAGAATTCGCCCGACGGCGGTTTCGACGGGTACCTCTTCAACTGGCCAGACCGGGCGGTGCGCGGCCACGAGGCGGCGGGCTTCTTCGACGGAAATCATGGGCGCGGGTAGTTTATTCGACGTAATCCAACTCTTTCCCAAACGTCTCCTGCACGCTGTACGTCGCCCAGAAGGCCAGCGCCAAGCAGACCAGCCCGACCGTCAGCGCCGAGCCGATGAGGCCCAGCGAGGGAATGAAGGCTTTGAAAACGAGCGTAATCGGAATCACGGCCCCGCGCACGAAGTTGGGTACCGTCGTCGTGACCGTGGCCCGGAGATTGGTACCGAACTGTTCCGACGACATCGTCACGAACATGGCCCAGTACCCGGCGAAGAAGCCGAGCGCGCAGCAGAGCGCGTAGAAGGTACCCGGCGAAACGCCGCGCGAGTTGAGGTACACCAGCACGAGGACCGTCGTGACGGCGAGGTACCCGTAGATCGCTTTTTTGCGGCTGCGGAGTACTTGGCTGAGCAAGCCGGCGGCGAAATCACCAATCGAGAGGCCCGCGTAGAGGTAGGCAATGGTGAGGTTGGGGCGAATACCGGTCACGCCGAGGGCTTTGACCAATTCAGGAGCCGATAGAATCAGTACGCTGATGACGTACCAGATCGGGATGCCGATGAGGATGCAGGCAAGGTACTTTTTAAAGCGGACACCGCTGGTGAACAAACTCAGGAAATCGCCCTTGCGAACGCCGGAGGCTTCGGTTTTGGCAAACAGGGTCGATTCGTAGGTACCCACCCGGAGCAGCAGCAGCGCCAGCCCCATGCCGCCGCCGATAAAATACAGCGTGCGCCAGTCAGGAATCAGCTCGGGGAGCAGGGCCGCGAAAACCGCCCCTGAAGCGCCGAATCCGGCGATGATGAGCGTGCCGTACCCGCGGCGTTCCTTCGACATCGACTCGTTGACGAGCGTGATGCCCGCGCCGAGTTCGCCCGCCAGCCCGATGCCCGCCACGAAACGGAGTACGGCATACGTCGTCAGGTCCTGGACGAAGCCGTTGGCGATGTTGGCCAGCGAGTAGAGTAGAATCGAGCCGAAAAGCACCGAGCGCCGCCCGCGTTTGTCGCCCAGCACGCCCCAGACGATGCCGCCGATGAGCATCCCGGCCATCTGGTAATTGAAGAGCGTGACGCCTTCGGTGAGCAGGGCGTCGCCGGTCAGTCCGAGACTTTGTAGGCTGGGGTTGCGGACGATGCCGAACAAAATCAGGTCGTAGACGTCGACGAAGTACCCCAGCGCGGCCACCAGAATGAGCGTCGTGGCGGATTTTTGGGAGGTTTCGGTCGGGGAGGTGGTGAGCATGGAGGTCCAGGGGTTCGGGCGCTAAAAATAGCGGTTTGCCGCGCAACTGTCGCGTATCTGTAGCGCAACCTTCAGGTTGCGAACCGAGCTACTGATTCGCAACCTTCAGGTTGCGCTACAATTGCGCTACGGTTGCGCTATTCCACCCGCCGCCGCAGCAAATCCAGATACCCCAGCACCGACAGCCCGGCGAAGTACCCGATACTCAGCCACTCGTGGCGCGCCAGCAGGCGGGTACCCGTTTGGCCAGTCGTGACGACGGTTTTGACGCTCAGAATCGAGTAAGCGTACGGGAAAAAGTCGATGTGCTTCCAGTTTCCCTGCAAGAGAATTCCTGAAACCACCAGCCCACCCAGCGCCAGCCCGATGGGCAGAATCAGGTTTTTGAAGCGATTGCTCAGCCAATAATGAATGCCTGACAGCGCCAGCGTGCCGAGGTACGCCTTGAGGCTTAGTTTGCCCATCAGGGTCCAGTCGGGGGAGTGGTTGTGAAGGTTGAATTTCTCGTTGACGAAACTCAGCCCGTACCCGACCACGAGCAGCAGCCCATTGAAGAGCAGAAAACAGGCCATGATGAGTACCTGAATCAGCAAAATTTTTCCGAACCACACCGCCCAGCGCGGCATCGGCTGCGTGAAAACGTACTTCCAGGTGTTTGAGCGGTGCTCGATGTTAACGATGAGGCTGTTCATCAGTACCACGTAAAACGGCAGGAATAAGCCCATGACCAGCGACCACGAACGACCCAGGAATAAGTCCCAGCCGTTGGGATCTTTGGCGTTGGGCGACAGGTACCCCGCTTCGGGTTTGAAGACGTAAATCAGCAGCATCACCGCCGGGATAAACGCCGCGCCGAGCACGGTGAGCCAGAATGCAAACGTGTTCCGCGCCTTGCGAAACTCAATGCCGAGGGATTGGGTGAGGGCGAGCATAGCGGGGGTAGCGTTTAGGGTTTAGGGTTCAGGGTTTGACAGCTCTAAACCCTGAACCCTAAACTCACTTCGTGATTTCAAGAAACAAATCTTCCAGATCGCTCTGGCGGATGGTGAGCTGGTACACGTCGAGGCCCTGGCTGACGAGTTGCTGATTGACCGCCGCAGCCTGCTGCTTCGATTCGTAGGGCAGCGTCACAAACGAGCCGTTCAGCGGCGTGGCCGCGTAGCGCTCGCTGAGGAGTACCGCCGCCCGGTGGTTGTCGCTGGTTTCGAGCTGGAGTACCGCCTGCCCGGCCTGAACGGTTTTCAACTCGGCCAGGGTACCCTGAAACCGCAATTGCCCCTGGTGAATGATGCCCACGTGCGTACACGTCCGCTCGATTTCGGCCAGCAGGTGACTCGACAAAAACACGGTGGTACCCCACTCGGCCCCCAGGCGCCGGATGAGTTCGCGCATTTCGATGATGCCGCTCGGGTCGAGGCCGTTGGTGGGTTCGTCCAGAATCAGGAGTTCGGGCTGGTGCAGCAGCGCCATCGCCAGTCCGAGGCGCTGTTTCATGCCAAGCGAGTAGGCTCTGGCTTTTTTGTGCCGGGCGTCGCTCAGACCGACGAGTTCGAGTACCTCGTCGATGCGGCGGGTACCCGCGCCCGTGTACCACCGGGCAATTTCCAGGTTTTGCTGACCCGTGAGGTGGCCGTAGAGCGAGGGCTGCTCGATGAGCGCGCCGATTTTCTGAAAACTGGCCTCTCGATTCGTTCGCAACTCTTGCCCGAATACCTCGACGCGCCCCGATTGCGGGCGAAGCAGGTCGAGAATCAGCCGGATGGTCGTGGTCTTACCCGCGCCGTTGGGGCCGAGAAAACCGTAGATGCTGCCCCGCTCGACGGTGAGGTTGAGGTTCTGAATCAGCGGCTGACCGGCGCGGAAATGAAAGTTCAGATTCTGGGTCTGGAGTACGGCTTCGGGCATACGGCGTCAGAGAATTAGCGCCGGAAGTAAGGCCCGAAGGCGAGTCAGGTTGCCGCGTTTGGGTTGGAAGGCGAAAACGCGGGGATTGGTGGCGGTTACTTTCCAACGGGAACGTTCAAAACCTTTATGCCGAACTGCGGCGGCTTGGGCATCTTCCGACCTGTCAAAGTACTCAGCGACCGGGTTTAGTACCCGCCGGACGGCCCGCCAACGTTGATTCCACCTCCAAAGTAAGTCGAAGCGGGCCGCCCGACGGGTTACGCCCGCGACAAAATCTGCGAACGGTGAGCGTCGAGTTTCAGGAAGATGAACAGCAGCGTCGTGAACGCCCAGAGCGAGGAGCCGCCGTAGCTGAAAAACGGCAGCGGAATCCCGATGACGGGCATCAGTCCGATGGTCATGCCGATGTTGACGAGGAAGTGAAAAAAGAAAATCGAGGCCACGCCGTAGCCGTACACCCGCGCGAAGCGGCTGCGCTGTTTTTCGGCGAGGTAAATAATTCGTCCCATCAGCCCAATGAGGAGTCCGATGACGATGAGGCTCCCGAAAAAACCGTGTTCCTCGCCGACGGTGCAGAAAATGAAGTCGGTACTTTGCTCGGGCACGAAGTCGAACTTGGTCTGGGTACCCTGGAGGTACCCCTTGCCGAACACCCCGCCCGAACCGATGGCAATTTTCGACTGTGTCACGTTCCAGCCCGCGCCCTTGCGGTCGGCGTTGGGGTCGATGAGGACCTTGATGCGGTTTTGCTGGTGCGGCTGGAGGACGTTGTTTACGAAAAAATCCGTTGCCAGTACCGTCCCGCACATCACGGCGTAAATCCCGAAAATAATGATTCCCGTGCGCAGGTTCTGGTTGTAACGCGGCAAAAACCAGAATACGCCGCCCGCCAGCAGCGCCAACCCGATGAAGATGTACAGCGGCTCGACGGTCAGCGAGAGTACCAGCAGCGCCGCGCCCGTGATGACGATGAGCGGGTACACGCCCGGCAGCCCTTCGCGGTAGAGCATCAGCAGCAGCCCGGCGAAGACGAGCGTCGAGCCGGTTTCGTTGGAGATTAGAATCAGAATCGCCGGAATGCCGATGAAGATGCCGATGTTCAACTGGTCTTTGAACTTCGCCAGGTTCGTGCCCGGCGTGCTGAGGTACTTGGCAAGGGCCAGCACGGTACCCATTTTGGCGAATTCGGCGGGCTGAAACGAAAACGTACCGATTTTAAACCAGGAGTGCGAGCCCTTCACGTTCGTACCCGCGACGAGTACCGCAATCAGCAGAAAAACGACAAAGCCGTAGATGTAAAACGCGAAGGTGTCGTAAAACCGGTAGTCGATGACCAGGATGGCAATGATGAGCAGCACGGCCAGGCCCATCCAGACGAGCTGTTTGCCCGAATTGACCGAAAAATCAAAAATGCTGACCTGCGTTTCGGGGTTGTAAACCGCTGCGTAGACGTTGAGCCAGCCAAACAGCAGGCAGGCCGCGTACAGCCCAACCGTCACCCAGTCGATGCGACTGCGGATGTCGTTCGAACGCGACTTGGGTTGCGAAAACGGGGAAACGGCGGCGGAGGGCACGGGAGCGAAGCGGTTTGAGTGGTTGGTTGTTTGGCCGTTCGGTGGACCGTCAGCCCTTCGGCGCAGGTCGCAACTGGATGGGTTGCTTGGCGATGAGCGGCTTGTTCGCGCGGCCCGCCGTGTCGGGTTGGGGCTTGGGCGGTGCGGGGGGTACCGGCGGAACCGGCGTTTTGGGCTTGGGCAGCGGGACGCCCTTAATCAAGTTGGTGTTCATCACCGCCTCTTCGTAGGCCTTGCGCTTGACGGTTCGGTAGAGGTACTTTTCCATCACGAACGTCGTGATCGGTGCCGCCCAGGAACCGCCCCACTTGCTGGCGTCGACGAAGCAGGCCACGGCAATTTTCGGATTATCGCGCGGGGCAAAGCCGATGAAAATCCCGTTGGCATCACCGACTTTCACCTGCGAGGTACCCGTCTTGCCGCAGATGACCAGTCCGGGTACCCGCGCCGGGCCTTTCACGGTACCGCGCTCGACGGCCGCCTGCATCCCGTCGATGACCGACTCGAAGTGCCGGGCGTCTACGCCCACGTCGTGCCGGACCTGGTACTCGGGGAGTGGTTTGCCGCTGGGCGTGCCAATCGACTTGACGACGTGCGGCGTGATGTACCAGCCCCGGTTGGCGACGATGGCCGCCACGTTGGCGAGCTTCATCGGGCTCACCAGCAACTCGCCCTCGCCGATGCTGAGCGAGTAGATGTTGGAAAATTTCCAGGTCAACTCGCCTTTGTACGCTTTGTTGTAGTACTCGACGTCGGGCAGTTTTCCTTTCACCTCCGAGGGCAAGTCGACGCCGAGTTTCTGCCCAATGCCGAATTTGGCTACATGATCGTCCCAGCGTTTCAGGCCGACGGCCGCTTTTTTAAACTGGCTCGTCTCGCCGTTTTCGTTGATGAGCTTACGAAAAACGTGGTAGAAATACGGATTGCAGGAATACTGAAGCGCCATGTCGACCCCGGTCAGACCGGGGTGCCCGTGGCAGCGCATCGGGGCACCGGCGTGCGAGTACGACGTGCTGGGCGTAATGGCCCCTTCCTGCAAGGCCACCAGCGCCTGAATGACTTTGAACGTCGAGCCGGGGCGGTAGAAACCCTGGATGGGCCGGTTGATGAGCGGCTTGTACGGATCGCGGGACAGACGGGCGTAATTCTTCGAGTACTGCCGCCCCGAAAGTAGTTTTGGATCGTAGCTGGGCGAGGAAACGATGGCTAAGATTTCGCCCGTGCTCGGCTCGATGGCGACGAGACTACCCATTTTGTCCTTGAACAGACTGTCGGCGTACTGCTGCACGTCGAGGTCGATGGACGTGTACAGGTTTTTCCCGGCGATGGGCGCGATGTCTTTTTCGCCGCCGCGCCAGGAGCCTTTCACGACGCCCTTGACGTCTTTCATGATGTACTTGATGCCCCGCCGCCCGCGCAGGATTTCCTCATACTGCTTTTCGAGGCCCGTTTTGCCGATGTAGTCGCCCTGGCGGTAGTAGCTTTCGCCTTTTTCTTCCTGCTCTTCGAGCTGCTTCGGACTGACTTCGGCGATGTACCCGAGGCTGTTGGCCATCGAGGTACTCGTGTAGGTACGGAACGAGGAGGTTTCAAACGTGAAGCCGGGGTAGTCGACCATCGCGTCCTGAATCCGGGCGAAGTCTTCGACCGAAAGCTGCCGCATGAACAGCGAAGCCTTGTGCCGCGAGTACCCCCGCGCGATGGTCATGATGCTGTCGAACTCGGGACGCGTCAGCTTCAGGAGCCCGCAAAAACGCGCCGTATCGGCGATGCGGGCTTTTTTGGGGGTAACGTAGAGGTCGTAGACGGGCGTGTTGTAGACGATGAGCTTGCCCGTGCGGTCGTAAATCTGCCCCCGGTACGGAATCTGCACGACGGGCTCGATGGCGTTGGCCTCGGCGGCCTGGCCGTACCCGTCGTCAACGACTTGCAGGTGAAACAATTTCACGAGATACACCGCGGCGATGAAAGCAATTACGCCGAGGATGACGTATTTCCGGGATTCTTGCATTGCGTTAAGGCGGGTCCGCGTTCAGAACGAATTTTACTTACAAAATTTGTCCTTTTTCGAGACTTTCTCAACGCAGGAGAAAGATAAAAGATGATGGACGCTGGACGGTAGACGCTGGACGGTAGACGTTAGACATTGGATGAATTTGTCTTCTATCTAATGTCTAACGTCTACTGTTCAGCGTCTAACGTCTCTCCTCACGTCATCCGTCCCCGGCTCAGTTCGAACTGCCAGGTACGGAGTTCATTCCAGCGGCCCTCGGCGGCAAGGCGAGCCTGTTGGGGCCAGGTACTCGGGTCATGAATCTGGTACGACGGTCCGGCGGCATGGAGAATTTCTGTCAGCCGACTGGGCGAGGTACTGGCTAAGGTCGCGAAGGTTTTGATGCCCGCGTCGTGCAGGAGCGTTTCGATGCGCGGCCCGACGCCCTCCAGAATTTTCAGATCGTCGGGCGAATCGTCGCTCGCCTGCTGGGTAGGTACCGGGTCGACGACGCTTAGAACCGGATCGGCGGCCGGGGGCGTTTCGGTGAGCAGGACAGGGGCGACGGTTTTCGCCGCGGGCTTCACGGAGGGCGCGGGTGCCGCGGCGGGTATCCGACGGCAGTCGTCGAGTTCGGTTTGCCGGGCGGCAATGGCTTCGCGCAGGGTGCGGGTTTGCCCGGCGAGCGTCAGGCGGGCCAGCCACCAGCCCAACGCGGCAGCCAAAGCCAGCAGGACCACGGCTTCGATGACGGCCACCGGTACGCTCTGACTCAGGGGTAGTTGCAGGAAAATCATGCGAAAAGCGGTTTAGGGTAACACCTACGAACGACCCGCATCGAGCGTAGCCTGGTACGCTTTCAGGGCCTCCCACTGACCGGCGGCGGCGAGTCGGGCCTGCTCGGGCCAGGTACTCGGATCGTGAATCTGGTACGACGGCCCCGCCGCCCGGAGTAGTCCGGTCAGGTGATTGGGGGGCGTTGCGGCCAGCCCGGTAAACGTATCGATGCCCGATTCGCGCAGCAACTCGGCGATTTTAGGCCCGATGCCTTCGATGAGGGTCAAATCGTCGGGCTTGGCGTTGTCGAGTACGGCAGTCACCAGAAAGGCGTTGTCCGTTGGCACGGCTTCGGGTACGTGCGGCACGGCGGGAGCCGGTTCGGGTCGAGGGATCAGCGGCTTCGTCGGTACGGCGGCTTTCGTCTGCCGACAGTCGTCGACGGCCGCTTCCAGGTCGCTCAATTCGGTTTCGAGGGCCGTCACCCGGCCCCGCTCGGACGTGTAGCCGATGACGTAACCGAGCACCAGCGCACCGAGCAGCATCAGCCCGTGCTGCCAGCCCGCACCGGCGAGGTCGAGGGGATTGAAGTGTTCGTACATGGGCGTTAATGAGTCTAGAGTTTAGGGTGGTGAGTTTAGGGTTCAGGGTAGAACGTTGGGCTTGGTTTATGATTTAACCTCAAACACTAAACTCATTAACCCTAAACTCAAAAACCCTTCATTGCACCACAACCGTCACACGCCGGTTGGCTTTGCGACCCGCGGGCGTTTGGTTCGACGCCACGGGTTCGGCTTCGCCCCGGCCTTTGGTGAGGAGTTGCGCGGCCGCGATGCCTCGTTTCTGAAACTGCTGCCCCACCGCCTGCGCCCGCTGCTTCGACAGGGCGAGGTTATCGGCCGCATCGCCCTCATCGTCGGTGTGGCCGGTGAGGGTAAGCTTCTGGCCGGGGTGGGCGGCGAGGTACGCTTTAGCCTCCTCGAAAAAGCGCTGGTTGTCAGGTGTTTGAATGTACGACGCCTGGGCCGTGGGAAAGTACAGATTCATGGGTTTAAACACGTCCGAAAACGTTTCGGCAGCGGCCAGGTCGGCCTCCGTCTGACCAGCGGCGAGCGTATCTTTCGAGGCCTGGGGCGGAGGATCGGGCGGGCTGGCTGCCGTGGTCGGTACTGCGTCGCAGAGTTGCTTGATCCGGCAGACGTGCCAGTACACGGAGCCGCCGGTCCAGCCGATCAGGGCCAGCCAGGCCAGGAGTCGGATTCCAGCCATACCGAAAGGGGGTTAGGGGTGAGAAGATCGGGTTTCGGAACAAAACGGAACTTCTGCGGCGGAGAGAAAGCGGGGTAAAAGTATTGAAACAATTCAGAAACGCAACTGCCTGAGTGTCTGGCAACGAAAAAGGCCGGAACCCGCGGAGTTCGGCCTTTTTCGTCAGGGGCGTGCCTGTCATCAACCTTCCAGCCAAGCCTTGAACGCGGACGCTTTTTCCCGGCTGACGAGTACCTCCTGCGCCGGTTCGGGCCGGAGTTCGAGCTTGAGCTTGCCGTTGAAGTAGGTGTGGATGCGCTGAATCGAATGCAGGTGGGCAATGAATTGGCGATTGACCCGGAAAAATAGCCGGGGGTCCAGCAGCGCGTCGAGTTCTTCCAGCGTGTAGTCGACCAGAAATTGCCGCCCGTCGCGTCCGACCAGACAGGCCAGTTCGTTGGCCGTGTAGAAATAGGCAATCTGGTCCTGCGCAAGGGGAATGAGCTGATCGCCGTGGCGCACGAGGAAGCGATTTTTGTACGCCTTGCGGTTCGTCCCCAGCGTCTCGAGCAAGGACTCAATTTTCAGAGCGTAGCGCGTCGGTGAAAAGTCCTGTCGAAGCGCCTGGAATTTGGCCAGCGCCGCTTCCAGTTCGGGGCGTTTGATCGGCTTGAGCAGGTAATCGACGCTCTTCACCCGGAAGGCGCGAATGGCGTACTCGTCGTACGATGTCGTGAAAATGATGGGGCTGTGGGCCGGAAACGCTTCAAAGATTTGAAAACTCAGTCCGTCGGAAAGCTGAATGTCGGCGAAAATCAGGTCGACGGGCGGCTGCCCGGCAAACCAAGCTTTTGCTGCTTCCACGCTTTCGAGTACGCCCGCGATTTCAAGGCGCGGGTCGGCCCTGCGGATGAGTTTTTCCAAGCGTTCCGCCGCCGGGTACTCGTCTTCGATGAGGAGCGTTTTCATGGTTGCGTCGCGTGCCCACGCGGTGCGTGGCACGTTTGAATGCTGTCTGAAATGAAGCGTGCCACGCACCGCGTGGGCACGCGACGGGTCAGGCCGAAAGCAGCGGTAGTTTCACGATAAACCGCTCGTCGTTGCGGAGTACCTCCACCCGTCGGTCGGTTAGGAGTTGGTACCGATTTGTGATGTTTTGCAGGCCGACGCGCGTCGATTTTTCAAGGATCGTTTTTTCCTGAAGGTTGTTTTCGACCACCAAGTACTCGCTGCCTTCCTGACGAATCTTAATTTTGAGCGGACTACCTTTCGACACCACGTTGTGCTTGATGGCATTCTCAACCAGCATCTGCAAACTCAGCGGCGTGACGTACTTCCGGTACGCCGCCGGGGAGAGCTCGGTTTCGACCAGCAGATTATCCCGGAAACGGGCCTTGTTGAGGTACACGTACGCGTCGAGAAACGCCATTTCTTCTTCCAGCGACACCGTGTTTTTGGTCCGGCTCACGAGCACGTAGCGGTACACGTCGGCGAGGCGTTCGAGGTACTGCTGGGCCGGAACGTTCTCGTCGTCGATGAGCGCGGCGAGCGTGTTGAGGCTGTTGAAGAGAAAATGCGGGTCGAGCTGGTTTTTGAGTACCTCCAACTGCGACTGCACGGCCTCGCGGGCCAGGGCCTCGGTCTGGCGGACGTTGGTTTTCCAGGCTTCAAAAAAGTAGACGGTTTCGTACACGAGCAGCACCATCGCCGTGGGGATCAGACTCTTCCGAAAGCCCACGAAAAGCCGCTCGTCGCGTAAAATTCCCCAGCAGATGACCCAGTCTACGAAATTGGTCACCACGAACGTGTACGCCAGGGCCAGTACCCCTTCGAGTACCAGCCGCCGCGCTGTCTGTGGGTACGTGGGAAAGGCCCGGCGCAACCGGATGATGAGGTACCGGTTGCCTTCCCACAGCAGCAGCGTCGTGACGATTGAACTGAATAGCAGCCCGCCGTAGTGCGGCGTGAGGCGGCGGAATTCGTCGAACTCCGTCAGCGTCGGTACCAGGAACGCAATCAGCGGAATGCCGATCAGCCGGTACGTTCGGTCCGCAATCGTGTAAGGCCTGGATTCCATGCGTAGCGTGGGAAAAGCCGCGCCCGAAAAGGTACGGCTTTTCCCGAATTGATGACTCAGTTCCGGTACCTGCCGAAGGTGTAGGCCAGGGTCACGTTGGCCAGCAGGCCGTTGGTACCCGGAAACCCCTGGCTGGCGGCGCGGTACGTTTCGGTTTTTTCCGTGACGCGGTTCGAGTACCGAAATGCGTTGTTTTCCAGCGAACTCCAGACGTTCGGCCAGTACCGCACGCTCGGCATGATGAGAATTCCCGCCAGCCCATTGGCCTGTTTGCGGAAGGGGTAGTACTTGTAGTACGCCCCGACGCCCAGCGTGACGGTCCGGTACGACGTGATGCGGTTGGCCGGTGTCTTCGGTTGCCCGTCGTAGTGCACGTCGTAGGAGTGGAGTTTCGGCTCGAAGCGCAGATCGAAAAACGGCGTCAGGCGGTACCCAACGCCGATCCCCAGCGTTGACGTGAGCCGCTCAGCCAGCTTCTGGTCCTGCGCCACGGGCGAAGCGGTCCGGCCGTTGAGGTTGATGTTGAAGCCGTGCGAGTAGTCGAAAACCAGCCGGTTCGTCGTGTACTCGGCCTGGACGTTGTAGCCGCCGAGGAGCAACTGGCTGACGCCCCCGCCAAGGGTCAGGCGATTGGAGTACGGGAAAATCCGGTTCGGAGTTTCCTGGGCGAAAGCCTGGCCCGCCAGCAGCAGGGCGAACAGGAGCGTTGGGTACTTGATTCGGAGCGTGTTCATGGGATTGTTTCGTTTGAGTGACGACCCAAAACTGGCGCGTCCGACTCCGTTCCGAAAGCCGACCGGGGGCGAGGCGTCGTCGCGCCGGGGGTGAAGCGTTGGCCGGGCAGGGCGAAGCAAACGAAACAAAAAGCCCCGAAGCGGAGGCTCCAGGGCTTTCGGGAAAACTGGAACCGGGTCTACCGGTTCATCGTAATCAGAAATTCTTCGTTATTGCGGGTACCCTTCATTTTGTCGGTCAGGAATTCCATCGCCTCGATCGAGTTCATGTCCGACATGTACTTGCGCAGAATCCAGACGCGCTTGAGTACCTCGGGATCGAGCAGCAGGTCTTCGCGGCGGGTACCCGAGGCCGGTACGTCGATGGCCGGGAACATCCGCCGGTTGGCCAGCTTGCGGTCGAGCTGGAGTTCCATGTTACCGGTACCCTTGAATTCCTCAAAAATCACTTCGTCCATTTTTGAGCCGGTTTCGATGAGCGCCGTGGCGATGATCGTTAGCGAGCCGCCGTTTTCGACGTTCCGCGCCGCGCCAAAAAAGCGCTTCGGTTTGTGGAGCGCGTTGGCGTCGACCCCACCCGAGAGAATTTTCCCCGACGAAGGAACGACCGTGTTATACGCACGCGCCAGACGCGTGATGGAATCGAGCAGAATCACGACGTCGTGTCCGCACTCGACCATGCGTTTCGCTTTTTCAAGCACGATGCTCGCAACCTTCACGTGGCGGTCGGCCTGCTCGTCGAACGTCGACGAAATGACTTCGGCCTTCACGCTCCGGGCCATGTCGGTCACTTCTTCCGGGCGCTCGTCGATGAGCAGCACGATGAGGAAGACTTCCGGGTGGTTGCGGGCGATGGCGTTGGCGATTTCCTTCAGCAGCACGGTTTTCCCCGTCTTCGGCTGCGCCACGATCATCCCGCGCTGGCCCTTACCGATGGGTGCGAACAGGTCCAGAATCCGCGTCGAGTACTGGTCGGGGCGGTTCGAGAGGTTGAGTTTTTCTTCGGGAAACAGCGGCGTGAGGTACTCGAACGGAATCCGGTCGCGGATTTCCTCGGTCGTCTTGCCATTCACGCTTTCCACGCGCAGCAGGGCGAAGTACTTTTCGCCTTCCTTCGGCGGGCGAATGGCCCCTTTGATGGTATCGCCCGTTTTCAACCCGAACAGTTTGATCTGCGAGGGTGACACGTAGATGTCGTCGGGCGAAGCGAGGTAATTGTAATCCGCCGAGCGCATGAAGCCGTAGCCCCCGTCGGACATGATTTCGAGAACCCCCTCGTTTTCAATCAGCCCGTCGAATTCGCGAATGAGCTGGTTGTACTGCCGCTTGGCCTGCTGGGCGTACTGCTGCACCTTCGGGTTGGGCGCGGGTACCTGGGCTTGCGGTTCGTCCGGGCGCGGCTCGCGCGGTTGATTCTGCCGGGCTTCGGGCGCGGCGGGTTCGGGTGCCGGGGGCGTTTCCGCCGGTGGGGGCGGCGGGGCTACCTCCTGCGCCGCCTGGAACGGTTCAGCCGTAAACGATTCCGTTTCGGCGGGTACGGCAAAGTCCAGATCGGAGTTATCGGCAAACGAAAGGTCATCGAGTACCGGCGGTTTTGAATTCCGGGGTTTATCGTACACCGGGTTTTTGTCAAACGACTTGCTGCGTTTGTCAAAACGTACCGGACGCGTGGGTTCGGCTGCTGGCGTACCATTGGCCGGTTTGACGATGCGGGCGCGTCTGGGCCGCATACCCGATTCGTCGGTCGGCTCGGGCTCCGCCGGGGCGGATTCCACGGGCGGTTCGGCCACCGCGGCTACCACCTCGGCAGATTCTTCCGCTTCGGCAAGGGGTTTGCGCGGACGGCGCCCGCGGGTGGGGGTCGGCTCGGTCGTCTCTTTCATAGAATCGGGGGAATCCGGTCGTGGCGTTGCTGGTGTTGATTGCCGGTCCAGAATCGTGGAAATCAATTGGTTCTTGGTCAGTTTGGCGGAGTCGGTAATGCCTACTTCCTCCGCGGTCGCGCGCAGATCAGCGAGCGATTTCGTACGCAGTTTTTCGAGACTATACATACCTAAAGAAAGGGTCATCACGGCGTGGCCTTCATGGCACAGCCCGTGAGAAACTCAGGTGGTGGGGTAACGAATACTAAGAATAAGTTGGAAGGCTACGCAATCGCTTCAGGACCGTTACGGAAACTACTCAAAAGCAAGTACCACGCTGGGAGGAGCGGCTCTACGCAAAATCCAGACAGACCAGAGGAGAGAACGGTGGCAGTGCCGAGAGTTGGAACGAAATGCCTTGCAATGTTACGGTGAAAACGAAGCAATGTCAAATTTTGTTTCAGGCAACCCACGTAAAAATAACGTTAAGCAAGCGGCTGATTGTTAGTCGGTTGCTGACCCTCCGCCGGCCGCACGCCCGCCTGGGTAAGCGGACTGGCAAACGAGGCCCCGTACTGGCGAACGATTTCGGTGATACGAAAATTCACGACTTCCTTCATCCGGTTGAACTCGTCGAAGTCGGTAGTTGCTACGTGGTACACCAGTAGCAGGTCCAGCGACTGTTCGCCAAAGCCATCGAAATGGACGGTACCGGGTTTTACGCGGGTCAGGGGGTTGGCGTCCAGTACTGCCTGAATCTCGGCGATGATCTCGCGCAGGCGCTCGGAAGGCGTGTCAAGTTGCAAACCAATCAAATACCGTGCCCGGCGAAACTGCCGCTGCGATTGATTTTCGAGCGACTGCGACACGATGAGCCGATTTGGGATGAGCAGGCTGCTGCCGTCGGCGGTGCGGATGCTCGTGCTGCGAAACCCGATGCGTTCGACTGATCCGCTGAGGGTACCAATCTGGATGACGTCGCCCGCCACGAAGGGCCGTTCGGCAAAAATCGTAAACGAGGCCAGGAGGTTTTCGAGTGTTTCGCGGGCCGCCAGCGCCACGGCCAGCCCCCCGACGCCCAGCCCCGTGACCAGTGCGGCGATGTCGACGGCGAAAATCTTCCCCAGGAAAACGAAAAAGGCGAAAATCAACACGAGCGCAATCCCCAGGTTGCGGAAAAAAGGCACGAGTTGGTCGGCGGTTTTCGAGTCAGTCAACTCGGCGCGCTTCGTGAACACCAGCGCCGCAAACTTGACCAACCGGACCGTTGCCCAAGTTGCGGCGACGATGACGAGCAGTTCAAACGCTTTCCGGGCCAGCAATCGAAACCCAAACCGATCAGTGGCGGCGAACTGCCAGGCATCGGGTAGCCGAAGCTGGTTAAAAGCCAGGTACAACACGCCCAACATAAACAGCGCTTCGAGCGGCTGGCGCAGCAGCGCGATGAATTCCTGTACCGGAATGTTTTGCGAACGCTTCCGTACGAACTGAAACAGCCCGCGGCTGATCACGATGGAAATGAAGCGGCGGGCCAGCAGACCACCCAGCAGGATGCCGCCAAACAGCAGCACGTCGGTCCAGGCGTTGCCGGGAAAGTAGGTGTTAAGAAAGTCCTGGAAAGCGTCCATCAAGCGCAACCCCGGCAGAGTTTTGACTCAAAGAAACGCATTCTGCCGACGGATTCAAGGCCGGGGTACCTGGCGACGCAGCGCCTGGTACGTTTCGGGCGTGTTGGCGTTAAGCCACTCGTCCGGGAATGGGGCGTCGAGTACCCGCGTCGGAAGTTCACCCAGCAACCGGCGCGGACTGCGTTCGCCGCGTTGCCAAGCGGCTTCCAAAAACGGAACGCAGGCGGGTTCCCAAATTGTCAGCAGGGGTTCGAGGCTGCCATCGACCGGATTGCGGAAGGTAGTCGCAGCGAAGGCCGGTTGCCGGTTTTCAACCAACTCGCGGAGGGTACCCGTGGTGAGCAACGGCCAGTCGCAGGCCACGACGAGCCAGGCGGTACCGGGGCCGTGGACAAAGGCCGTACGAATGCCGCCGAGCGGTCCGGCGTCGGGTTCGGTGTCGGCGAGAACCCGTTCGCCCGGCAGGGGTATTTGCGCGGCGTTCAGCGAAACCCAGACATCGGCGCAGAGTGGTCGGAGCAGGTCGGCGAGGTACTGGCGGTGGGATAGGCCGTGGTAGTCGAGCAGGCTTTTGTCCTGACCCATCCGGGTACTGCGCCCACCGGCCAGCACGAGGCCGTGAAGAGTCGGTAGTGGCCGTTCATCAGGGTGCAACGTACTCAGGGTTTTGATTGTAGAATTGCTTACTGCCGACTAAAATCCGATTTCCCGCCCGTTTTTTCGATCAAGCTCGTTTCCCGAATCACGAGGTCGTGCGAGAAGGCCTTGCACATGTCGTAGATGGTCAGCGCCGCAATGCTGGCCCCCGTGAGGGCTTCCATCTCGACGCCCGTTTTGGCCACGAGGCGGCACGTGCATTCGATGACGACTTCGTTGCCGACGACTTCGAGCTTGAATTGACAGCTATCCAGCCCGAGCGGGTGGCAGAGCGGAATCAGGTCGGACGTGCGTTTGGCGCCCATCGTTCCGGCGATGATGGCCGTCTGAAACACTGGCCCTTTTTTCGTCTGAATATCGCCCTCGTGCAGCCGGGCCACGATGTCGGGCGTCAGCGTGACGATACTCCGCGCCGTGGCCGAGCGGCGGGTGGGCGTTTTTTCACCCACGTCGACCATCGCCGGGTTTTGTTGAGCGTCGAGGTGGGAAAAGTCGGAGTTGTTCATGAAGGGCCTGGATGATTCCGTCAAAAGTACGAGCCGAACCGTACCAACCGGTTCGTACGAATGCAAAAAGCCCGTCTCGGATTGGAGACGGGCTTCGGCAAGAAACGCGAAAATTGTTAGTCGGCTACGACCGTAAACTTCACCTTATGCTTGACTTCCTTGTGGAGGTCGAGCGTGGCGGTGTAGTCGCCGAGGTTTTTTACTTCACCGTCGATGGCGATTTTCTTGCGATCTACGTCGAAACCTTTGTTTTTCAACGCTTCGGCAATCTGAATGCTCGTCACACGACCGAAGATTTTGCCGCTTTCGCCCACCTTAGCGGGGAGTTCGAGCGTCAGGTCGCCGATGCTGGCGGCCAGTTCTTCGGCGTCTTTCTTGAGTTTGTCGGCTTTGTGGGCCGCCTGCTTGATGTTTTCAGCCAGGACCTTTTTGTTGGTCGGGCTGGCGATTTCGGCGAAGCCCTGCGGAATGAGGTAGTTCCGGCCGTAGCCCGGTTTTACCGTCACCACGTCATTTTTATAGCCCAGCCCCGCGATATCGGTTTTGAGAATGAGTTCCATGTTTCAGTTGGGAGTTTAGCGTTTACAGTTTAGCGTTTACAGTTTGGAGTTGCCTATACGTCAAACTCTGAACTGTAAATTCTACACCCTAAACTATTTCAGCGAATCGGCTACGTAGGGCAGAAAGGCCAGGTGCCGGGCGCGCTTGACGGCCTGGGCCACTTTGCGCTGGTACTTCAGGCTGGTACCCGTGATGCGCCGGGGAAGGATCTTGCCCTGCTCGTTGAGGAGCTTGAGCAGAAAGTTGGCGTCTTTGTAGTCGATGTACTTGATACCCGCTTTCTTGAAACGGCAGTACTTCTTGCGGTTCTGGTTCTTGTCGATTGGTTCGTTTTGCAGTGACATCGGGTCCTCCTTTCTTAGTTGGCTGCCGGGGCGGCTTCTTGTTTTTTACCTACCAAGCCTTTGCGCTTGCGTTCGTTGTACGCCACGGCGTGCTTGTCGAGGGCGATGGTCAGAAAACGCAGGATGCGTTCGTCGCGACGGTACTCAATTTCGAGGTTGGCGATTACACCCGAATCGGCCTTGAATTCGACCAGGTGGTAGTGCCCCGTGCCCTTGCCCTGAATCGGATACGCCAGCTTGCGCAGGCCCATCGCGTCTTCATGGACAATCTCGGCACCGGCCGTTACCAGCAGGTTCCTGAATTTTTCGACGGTGTCCTTTGTCTGGGTGTCAGACAAAACGGGAGTTAAAATGAACACCGTCTCATAATGATTAGCCATTGTGCTACGATCAAAAAAGTGAACGATTAAAAAACGAGGACGCAAAAGTAGATAAAAAGTCGTAAGTCGCCAAGTACTCAAGTCGTAAGTGCTTTCTCGTGCATTTACTTACGACTTGAGTACTTGGCGACTTACGACTTAGAAAACCTATTTCACCTCAAAACTCCCCTGCCCGATTTTGAAGCCTTCGGCGTACAGTTCGACCGCGTGTTTTCCTTTTTTGTACGGTACCCCGCGCGTGTACACGAAGTCGACGTTCTGGTGAGAGTTGGTGTAGAGTACTTGCTGCTTGGCCGTGTAGATGGTCTCTTTACCTTGGTGGACAAACGCGCCCGACCCCGTGGCCATATCGGATATGATGGCCCCGTCGGGGTCGAGGATGCGGAGAAAAATTTCCTTGTTTTCCTGGGTGGTCAGCGGGTTGTCGGCCAGCGCGAACGAAATCCGTACTTTGTCGACCCGGTTCGAGCGGTACGCGCCGCCGTCGCGTTCCTTGCCCTTGGGCGAGATGGCGTAGACGTTGATGTTTTCGGCTTTCAGCGCCGAAGCAATCGTTACTTTTTCGGACAGCTCCCGATTGCGGCTCCGCTCGGTACCGACCGAGTCGGCGTAGGCCTGGCGAGTCGATTGCAGATTGGTTTCGAGCTGGGCCTTCTCCTGGGAAAGTTGCTGGTTCTGCCCGGTCAGTATCTGATTTTCTTCGCGCAGCTTGACGATGTCCTGATCTTTGCGCGCCAGCAGGGCCACGTACGAATTAATCTTGTTTTCGTATTCCCGAATCTGCGCCTGACTGGCCGTGGCCAGCGACTGCTTGTCAGCTTCGAGTTGAGCCTTCACCCGGTTGAGTTCCTCGACGTTCCCGCCGAGCATTTTGATTTCGGCAATTTTGGCGTCCAACTGCGTCGAAATCGAGTCAAGGCGTGCGCTCGTGGTGATCAGGTCGCGCGTTTTGGCGGCAAGCTGGTTGTCTTTGACTTCGTTTTTCTGCCGCTCCTGGTAGTACAAGTAGCCCAGCAAGCCGATCAGCCCGGCCATGATGACGAGCGCGGCAATGAAGTAATTCTTCTTGGAATCGTTCCCGGAGGACTGGTATTCCATGGGTATTGGAGGTTTGGGGTTATCGGAACAAAACTACTTTTTTGCGGGTACAAAGCAAGCCGGGGCCTTTTTCAAATCAGTAAGCGGCTTTAGCCCCCTTTATTTCAACGCCCAAACGCCGCGATTCGTACCCATGGCACTCGCCCAAAATCTGGCCCGAATTGAAGCCGACCTCCGCGGTACGTCCGCCCGGCTGGTGGCCGTCACCAAGACGCAGCGCGTCGGGGTACTGCGTCAGCTCTACGACTTGGGCGGACGCACCTTCGGCGAGAACCGCGTGCAGGAACTGATGGACAAGGTCAGTGCGCTACCCGACGACGTCGAGTGGCACCTCATCGGCCACCTGCAAACCAACAAAGTCAAGTACGTCGCGCCGTTCGTGGCGATGATTCACTCGGTCGACAGTCTGAAGCTGCTCCAGGAAATCGACAAACAGGCCCGCAAACACGGACGCGTGATCGACTGCCTGCTCCAGATCTTCATCGCCCAGGAAGAAACCAAATTCGGGCTGTCGGAAGCCGAAGCCGAGGCGCTCCTGCAAGCCCCCGAACTACCCGGCCTGGCGGGCGTTCGCCTCGTGGGGCTGATGGGACTGGCCACGAACACCGACGACGAAGCACAGATCCGCCGGGAATTTCAGGGGCTGCGGCGTTTGTTCGAGTACGTTTCCCAAACCTACTCCGGCCCGAACCTCGCCTGGCGTGAACTGTCGATGGGCATGAGCGGCGACTACCCGATTGCCATCCAGGAAGGCAGCACGCTCGTGCGCGTGGGCAGTGCGCTGTTTGGCCCGCGGGGGTAGGGGCGGGGCCACACCGCCTTTCGCTGGAAAACGCCCCTCGCCATGCACCCCGAATCGACCCCCACTCGTCGTACGTTTCTCAAGCACGCCGGTACCCTGGCGGCGCTGCCGCTGGTGGCCCCGCTGCTGCCGGGTACCGAGCCCGCCCCGTTTCGCATCAGCGTGTTCACGAAACACCTGGGCGAATTCGGCTACGACGACCTAGCCGCGCTGGCCGCCGAGTCGGGTTTCGAAGGGCTTGACCTGACGGTACGCCCCGGCGGGCACGTCCTGCCCGAACGCGTAACGGACGACTTGCCCCGCGCCGTCGACGCCGCGCGCAAGGCCGGAATTGCCGTGCCGATGATCGTCACGGCGCTGACGGGTACCGATTCGCCGCAGGCCGAGGCCATCCTGCGCACGGCGGCGGCGCAGGGCGTGACGGCCTACCGCACGGGCTGGCTCGACTACGACCTGAAGCAGCCCATCGAAAAAAACGTGGCGATGCACCGCACGACCCTCGCGGGGTTGGCAAAACTCAACGAACGGTACCGGATTCACGGCGCGTACCAGAACCACAGCGGGCTTCGGTTCGGCGCGCCGGTCTGGGATTTGGCGCAACTCCTCAGCGACCAGGACGCCCGGTACCTCGGCTGCCAGTACGATCTCCACCACGCCACCATCGAGGGACTGAACAGTTGGGTACTCGGCTTTCGGCAGGTGGTACCCTTCGTGCGGACGATGGACGTGAAGGACTTCCGCTGGACAAACGCGAGCGGGAAATGGAAGAACGAACCCGTCCCGCTCGGCGAGGGGCTGGTCAATTTCCCGGCGCTGTTCAAGCTGGTGAAAGAATTCGGCATCCAGCCCCAGCTTTCCCTGCACGTCGAGTACCCCCTGCCGACGACAACCGACCGCACCGAGCGACGGCGGCAATTCGTGGCGCTGATGAAAAAAGACCTGAGCGTCCTGCACGGCTGGCTGCGCGAGGCCGGGTTGCGTTGAAGTGAGCGAACGGTGCGGGGCTTCCGGCGGGTTATCGCATTTTCGGCCCTTCAAATCTTCTGTTTCGCATGTCTTTTTCTACCTGGATCGGTGGGTTCGTTCTGCTGCTGGGCCTGAGCTTCGTCGGCTTTGGCACGTACCAGTTTTTCAAAATCAAAAACTTCAAAGGCAGTGCGGCGGAAACGCAGGGCTTCGTGCTCCGGCTCAACGAACGCCGGCACCAGGGGAAAACCACCTACGCGCCCACCGTGCGCTACACCCTGCCCGACGGGCGGGAGATGCGCTACCACCACGATATTTTCTCGCGTCCGTCGTCCTACGACGTCGGCGAAAGCGTGACGGTGTTCTACGACCCGCAGCACCCCGAGCAGGTTCGGCTGGCTGACGATTACTTTTCCGTCTACATCCTCGGCGGGCTGGGGGCAGCGTTTACTTTTTTCGGAAGTTTGATGGCCAGCGGCGGTCGGAAACCAGACGCGTAGCTCTTTTTTACTCATGGACGAAACCCAATTACGCGCCATTGCCCAACAATTGCGCCACCCGGCGGGCGAGCAGGGGCCGCAGGTCGGCCAGCGCATGAACGTGGGCAACCGATACCTTAACCTCGCCGTACTCGCTGCAATCGACCTGCCGCCCGGCGGCCGGGTACTCGAAATCGGCATGGGCAACGGCTTTTTCGTGCCCGACCTGCTGGCCCGCGTGCCCTCGGCCACGTACGTCGGCGTCGATCAGTCGGCGGTGATGGTCGAGGAAGCCCGGCGGCTGAACGCGGCCCTGGCCGACCGGGCCGAGTTCCATCCGGGTACCGCCGCGCAGCTGCCGTTTGCCGACGGCCATTTCGACTTCGCCTTCGCCATCAACGTGCTGTATTTCTGGGAAACGCCCGCCCGCGAACTGGCCGAACTGCGCCGGGTACTCCGCCCCGGCGGGCAACTGCTCCTTGGCATCCGGCCGCGCGGGGTGATGGAGCAAATGCCCTTCACCCGGCACGGATTCACGCTTTACACGCCCGACGAACTGCGCGAGACGGTCGCCAGCGCGGGCTTCACCGTCGCGGAGGTGATGGAAAACGAGGAGCCGGATCAGGAATTTTTTGGGCAATCCATCGCCATTCGCGGCGTGGTGCTGACGGCCCGCCGTTGAAAATAATTGAACGGGCGATGGGTAAATGTACCCAACGGGGTTCTTTACCGGTGTAGTAGTTCTTCATAGGTTATGTTTTGGGAAATTTGAATCAGGTCGGGCCCCATCGCCGGACCTGATTTTTTTGGCACCTTCGCGTTTTAAAAATCGCTTTCCGATGCGCCTGGTTTTAGTCCGCTCCACCCGAATCCTGCTGTTTTTTCTGTTGGGAACCGTCGCACTCTGCGCCCAGACCGCTCCGAAGCGTACGGCCCCAGGCCGACCCAAAAACGTCATTTTCATCCTGGCCGACGACCACCGCTACGACGCGCTGGGATTCATGGAAAAATTCTCCGGGCTGAAAACGCCCCACCTCGATCGGCTCGCCCGCGAAGGCGCGCACATTCCGAACGCCTTCGTCAGCACGGCGCTCTGCTCGCCCAGCCGCGCCAGCATCCTGACCGGGCAGTACGCCCACACGCATCAGGTGGTTGATAACTTCGCACCGCTGCCGCCCAACACGACGTTCTTCCCGCAGTACCTTCAGAAAGCCGGGTACAAAACGGCCTTTCTGGGCAAATGGCACATGGGCAATGCCGGCGACGCGCCTCAGCCGGGTTTTGATTACTGGTTGAGTTTCCGCGGGCAAGGCGTTTACTACAATCCGACGTTCAACATCAACGGCAAGCAGGTCACGCACCGCGACAGCGCCTACACGACCGACTTGCTCACCGACTACGCCGTGGACTGGCTCAGCAAGCAGGACAAGCAGAAACCGTTTTTTCTCTACCTCTCGCACAAAGCCGTGCACGCCGAGTTTGCCCCGGCCAAACGCCACCGCGGCCAGTACCGCGACATGCCGATTGCGTACCCCGAGTCGATGTACCTGACGAAGACCGACACCAGCAAAAACTGGGGTGGTACCGCGACCCGCGACCCGGAAACCGGGCAGGTCAAGGCCAATCTCAAGGACCTGCCCGCCTGGGTTAAAAACCAGCGGTACTCCTGGCACGGCGTGGATTACCTATACCACGGCAGCATCGGCTTCAACGAGTTTTATCGGCAGTACTGCGAAACCCTGCTCGGCGTCGACGAGAGCGTGGGGCGGGTACTCGATTGGTTGGATAAAAACGGCCTGACTGAAAACACGCTCGTGATTTACATGGGCGACAACGGCTTTAGCTTCGGCGAGCGGGGTTTGATCGACAAGCGGCACATGTACGAGGAGTCGATGCGGGTACCGATGCTGATGCGCTGCCCGGCGGTGATCCAGCCCGGCTCGAAACCGACTCAGGTCATGCAGGGCATCGACGTCGGCCCGACGATCCTCGACTACGCGGGCCTCACCACGCCGAAGCAAATGCAGGGGGCTTCCTTTCTGCCGATTCTCCAAGGCAAGCAGGTCACGTGGAAAGATCGGGCGTTTTACGAGTACTACTGGGAGTACGATTTCCCGCAGACGCCCACCATGTTTGGCGTACGGACGAGCCGGTACAAGTACATCTTCAACCACGGCGTCTGGGATGCCAACGAACTCTACGATTTACAGGCCGATCCGGGGGAAATCAACAACTTGATTCGTAGCCCCGAGCACCAGGAAATCGCGAAGCAACTCCGCGATCAGGTCTGGGACTGGCTCGAAGGTACCGGCGGGCTACAGATTCCGCTCAAACGCATTCGGCAGAAGCGGTTCGACCATCGGTACAAAGGATTGTACTGAGTAGTACCCGGCCCCCAACGAATCCTTACTTCAGGTACGCGCTGACGGGTACGATCCGGTAGGCGGGGTCGTTGGCGAAAATCGTCGTCAGCGCGGCCGCGTGGCGCTGGCCCATGATTACCAGCACGCGCTGACTTTTTTCCCGGAGTTGCGTAGTGACGATGTTGGAATAGATTTTCAACTCCCGGTCGTAGAAATGGGAGATGAACTCGGCTCCAATGTAGCGGGGGTTGATGCGCGTGGTGTCGATACTGGCGTCGGGGTTGGTGAATCGGCCGTTACGGACGCGGGCGGGCGTTACGAACAACGTTTGGTACGTCAACCGGAGAAGCTCCGGGCTGTTGAGAATTTTTAGAAAGTCCCGTACCGAAAGTCCACCCGTTTTGAATTGCGCTTCAATCTCCCGGCCCTTGTTGGCGAAAGCTCCTATCGCGTTGAGGTACAGTTCACTGTTCTGACCGAAGGTCAGAATGCGGGTGGAAGTACCGTTGTAAAAATCTACTCCGAAAACGCGGTTAAGGTTAAGAATTTTGGCCAGCCTAAACCCGAACTGGTACTGCTCGGCCCGTCCGCGGCCCTCGGGCAGGTCGGAGAGTTGGAGGCGACCGGCTCGGAAGAGGGTATACAGGCTGTCGACGGTTGATTGTTCTTCCGGTTCGCGTTCGATCAAGATCAAATCGGGCCGGAATTTCTGGAGCTGCCCATTGACTTCGGCCACTTCCGCCCGGCGATGCTCGGTGAACAAATCGGCGTTTGGGCTGTCCCGGTAAAATCCGGTTTGACCGAAGTGCGTACTGCCCAGCAGCATGATTTCGACGGGTTTCGTGGGGGTAGCAGACGGCAACGCCTGGCTACGGGCGCAGAGGGATGCCGTCAGTAAAACGGCGGTAAAGAATGCTTTCATTAAAAAAATGGAAAGGGAGAACGAAGGTAGGCAGCCCGGACCAGTTTCCGGGATTAAGGATGTTTTCGGCGTGGTAACCCGGTGAACCTGGTTCGTAGTCCGACTAAAAATCATCAAATCCGTGAGGGTAATTACCCGTTTGTGGGTATTTCCTGCCGGAACACGGGGTTTTACTTTTACCCTTCGGTCGACGCGCGTTTCCGCCTTCTTCCCGCCGCGAAAGGCACCGCTGCTTCATCAGCAAAAATTTTGTGACGCTCTTGCTAACGAACGGCCCGTTCTGCGCATCAACGGGTACTCAACCCTACTGCCATGCCGCGATTCCTACTCATTTTCGGATTAATCCTCCGCCTGGTTTACCCCGGCCGGGCGCAGGCCCCCACGTTTCACGCCATCCTGGTCGGCGCTACCCAGGACCGGACCCTGGGGCTTTCGTGCGCCGCCGACCTCATCAATACCGACGCCAAACTACAGCTGATTGCCGGGCGGCTGGGGTACCAGTACGCGAGTACGATACTGGCGGGCCAAGAATTTCAACTCGACGCCTTGGCGGCGGCAGTCAACCGCCTGACGTGTCAGCCGTCGGACGTCGTCTTTTTTTACTACTCCGGGCACGGAGCCAACGCCACGCAATCCAACACCGAATTCCCGTTTCTGGCCATTGAGGGGAAGCGGTACCCGGCGCTCGTTGAGGTGCACGAAACCTTGTTGGCCAAAAAGCCTCGGCTCTGCCTGACGGTCGGCGATTGTTGCAATAATTTCATCGATCAGAATCCCGCCACGACGCGTTCCATCGTGAAGGGAGCGCAGGCCAGCCGGTCGATTCTGGAGTCGCTCTTTGTGCAGTCGCGCGGCGACCTCATCGTCGCCAGCAGCAAGCCAGGGCAAACCTCCATCGGGTGTCCGCTGGGCGGCTTGTTTACGCTCAGTTTCCTCGAAGCCCTCGATTACGCCGTGTACTACAACCGGCAGGTATCGTGGAAAGCCCTGCTAGAAGACGTACAGCTCCGCCTGACGCAGGCCAACGCCACCCACCAGCAGGACTTAATCTTCAGGGCCAACCTGACCGACGAGCCCAGTGAAGCCCCGACTGACACCACGACACCCGTCCTGGCGGTCGCGCCGGTCGAAGCCACGCCTGCTCCGGTCGCCGAACCAGGGACATTGCAACCAGGTCCGGCGTACGCCGATATCAACGCGTTTTTCAACGCCCAGACCGACGAACGCCTCCCTTCGGCCGAACGCCGGAGGCAATGGGCGGGGGCCGCCCGGTACTTCGATTCCGTCACCCGCGTCCGGCTGTTCGTCAACGATACCGAAGTGGAGCGCCTGCCGCTGAACGAAGTCCTCAGCCGACACGTGCTCCTGGCGGCCAAAATTCAACAAGTCAATTTCATCGAACGCTTTTCGACTGTCGGCACGTCGGGACGGTACACCGAAATCGCGATTCAGGAAATCTGGCACCCAGGCCGCTGATTCGTCCCGTTCCTAACATCCTTACCATTCAATCGTATGAAACTTCGCGCGTTTGCCCTAGGTCTGGTTCTGCTGTTTGTTTTCGGGAGCACGTGGGCCCGGCCCCACCAGCCCGACTCGGTGGCCGTGCCACTTTCGCCTCAGGAACTGGGTGCGTTCAAGGAACGGGCGCAGCAGATGATCGGCGAGTTGCAGACCTTCATCGCCATCATCGCCGACAAGTCGAAATCCTACGAAGAGCGCAACGAAGCCATTAAATCGGCGATGCGGCTGTTCAATTCCGACGCGACGATGCAGGTCTCGAACCTGAATCGAAAGAAAGATTTCATCCGCACGATGCCCGTCCGGCAATACTTCGAAAACCTGAAAAACATCCGGGCTTCGCGCATTGAAATCACCAACTACCAGCCCATCGTCGTCGGCGAATGGCAGCGGCAACCCGACGGTACCTACGTGGCCACGGGCCAGTACTTTCAGGAGTTCCGAAGCTGGAAAGGAGGCGTGCCCGCCTACGTCGATCGGACCCAGAAAATTGTCGACCTGGGCCTGGGGTACTGGCAGGACCCGTTTTTCAAAGACCACCGCTGGATGGTTCTGCTCGGAAACGTAAAAGTGGAAAGTACCGAAGCGCCCCCCGGCTCCTGATGTACCGACTCAACTGCTTAGCCTTCTCCCCGCATGAGTTCGTTATCTCGCCCACTTGGGTGGCTGGTCAGCGTAGGCTGCGTGTGGCTGCTGCCCCGACTGGTACCCCCGGTCCGGCTGTCAGTACCCCCGGTCCAAACGGCGGCCGATACGCTGCCCTTACCCGATTCGGGCCGGGGAGCACCGGTCGGCGGGCGCGCCGATTCGTCGGAAACCGGTCCGGCGGTCGTTGTCCGGCAGGCCGCCGCCGAACCCTGGATGCGGCATCAGGTACATTTCGTGAGCGATTTCGTGGGGCGGCTCAATTACCAGCTCACGCCCGACGACCAGCCGTTCGATTCGACTAGTCGCCAGCTTTACCCGCGCCAGCAGTACGTCCGGATGCTATTCGACGAGCAGGACGTCCGCCTGGTGCCGCGGTCGGGCAGGTACAGCCCGCTGTACGAAGCCCGGGCCGATCAGTTTGCCGAAGAAGTCAGTACCGATACGGCCCAGGTTTACCTGTCGGACCCGTTCGAGCGGCTGTTTGCTCAGGTGCGCATGGCCGTCGAGTACCGGGGAAAACCCGAACAGATTCAGTTTTTTCTCAAGCAATTCCACGAAGACGACGCCTACCTGTGGCGCATCATCGGCGTGCAGGCGACGTTTTTGCGATCCGCCACCCGATCAGTCGAAGTCGCTCCCGCCCGCAGTACGCGGCTGTTTATCGCTTCTAACGCGCACGAAACCCAGTTTCTCGATCTGTTCAACCACCTGCGCGCCCGGCGCAACCTGCTGGCTTTCGTGCCCGGTGGGTACCGCGTCAGCGCGGAAGCCGGTGCCCTGGCGCAGGCCGTGCGGGCGGGGGCGGTCGTTCCGACGGGCGTTGAAGACGTTCGCCTGTACCTCGATACCCGCCGCCGCTGGGTACTGGGCCTGGGCCGTTTTGTGCGGGAAACCGAAAATTCGGGCTGGCTCATCGCGGATCTGTTCGAGAAAGTACCCGGAGGCGATACGATGACGGTGGTGCCCACCGGGCTACCCGCCCCCCTTCGACCCTACCTGACCCGGTTTCCCTGAATCTGCCCATTCATGAATGCGTTTCGTCCACGTCCGAACCCCTTAATTCTGGGCCTGCTGGTAAGCCTGCTGGTCTGCCCGACGGCCGCCCAAACCTGCGCCGAATGGATGGCGCGGGGCGAGCGCGATACGGTAGCCACGCGGGCCATCGAGGCGTACGGCCGGGTGATTGCACAGTGTCCCGAATCATCGGCGGAAGCCCTCTTCGGGCGCGGAATCGTCTTCACCCAACTCCGGCAGTACGAAAAAGCGCTCGAAGACTTAAACCGGGCGGTCCGCCGAAAGGCGACGGACCCGCGCTTTTTCGGGCAACGCGGATACATTTTCGTCCAACTGAGCGAGTACGATCGCGCGATTGCCGACTACCAGCAGGCCCTGCAACTGGCCCCCGATTCTGCCGACTACCTCAGTGGATTGAGTTATTGCCTGACCAAACACGACCGGTACGCCGAAGCCGAACAAGTAGCCCAGCGGGGCATCGAGTTAGCCCCGAATTCGCCGTACTCCTACCGCAACCGGGGCCGGGCGCGGCTGTACCAAGGGCAGGTGGACGCGGCCATCACCGATTTCACGCGGAGCTTGACACTCCACCACGCCGAGGCGTACCGGGTGCTCTGCGATCTGGGCGAGGCCTACGAAAAAAAGCAGGAATTGACCCAGGCGCTGGTGTACTACCGGCAGGCGCTGGCGCAGCGGGCCGACTACGTCGAGGCGCTCGTCCGGGAGCGAAAACTGGCTCTGCGGCTGCTCGGTCAGGGCGCCGTTCGGCCCGAAGGTTCGCCCCAGTCGACGTTTGTCGGCAAGCGCATCGCGCTCGTCGTAGGAAATTCCGGGTACCGCCACGCCAGTCCGTTGCAGGGCCAGCCTGTTCAGGATGCCCAGGCCATGCAGACTCGGCTCGGCGAATTGGGTTTTCAGGTCACCTGCGTGACGGACGTCGGGTACGCCGCCCTGCGGAAAGCCCTCGATCAGTTTTACGTGGACGCCCGCAACGCCGACGTGGCCTGGCTGTTTTACGCCGGGCACGGCGTTCAGTACCGGGGCACGAACTACCTGCTGCCCATTGACACCGAATTGCGCGAAGACAGCCTGACCCACCGGACGTTTTCGTTGCCGACCATCATCGAGGTACTCCAGAAACAGCAAGCCCGGTACTGCGTCGTGGTGCTGGATGCCTGCCGCGACGATCCGTTTGCCGAAGCAAGCCCGCCCGCCGCCCCGGTCCGGCCCGATTCGGTCGGGCGTTCGGTGGCCGTATCCGTCGGCGTATCGAGGGGCTTCCGGCCCGTGCGGGTCGAAAACCTGGTGCGCAACTGCCTCGTCGCACTGGCGACGGCCTCCGGCTCGGTCGCCCGCAACGGGCCGCGGCAAAACGGGTACTACACCGAAGCCATGTTGCGGCATCTGCGCCGTAATCGAGAAATCAGCGAGGTGTTTCTCGACGTGCGCCGGGAGGTCATCGCCGAAACCCAGAAAGCCGGTACCCTGCAACAACCCGAATTCATCAATCAGGCCGTCGAACGAATGATCCTGTAGCTCATGAAAAACGCACTCCGCTTTTTGTCCCTGCTGTTGCTGACCACGCGTGCCTGGGGGCAGCCGCCGACGTTTTCACGGGCCGACAGCCTGACCTGCCTGATTCGGTGCCGCGATCACCTCGAAGGGTATCTCGTCAAACTAAGTAGCATTGCCGAATCCGGTTCACCCAACGAGCGCCTCGACCTGACCAGTGGTTTGATTGACGAATACTTCTTGCAGCCCAAAGTTCTGGTGTTCAACGAGATGACGGCAAGCCGCCCCGAGCTGCCCATCGTCGAGTACGCCAGCCTGCTGCACCCGCGCAACGTGCGGGTAAGCGCAGATGTTTCCCGGTGCCGGTACACACTTGGCTACGGACCCCAGGGCGTTCCCTTGCTAACCGCCTACCTGCTCCGGACCATCGAGTACGATACGCCGCGACAGAAAGTAACTTCATTACTCAGCGTGCAGTGCACGTTTGGTACCACCTTGGAAAGCACGGGATTGGTACCCAAAGATTTCAAAATCGTCCGCATTCAAAAAGCCGACCGGGTACCCCTGACCGCCGCGGTGCTCTCCCCCGATGCGGAGACGCAGCTCAGTACCGCCCGCACCAGCCAGCGAACGCTCAGCCAGGCGGCCCGGCGGCTGGCCCGGAGTCTGCACGAGCACATGCCTCGGGGAGCAGGTACCGTGTTTATCGAGAAGTTTTCCTACGACGGAAGCCAGTTGACTAACGATTTCTCCGACCAGCTCGCCGGGTACCTCCGCCACTGGTTGAGTACCGCCGAGGGGCAGACGGTGGCGAGCCAACCCACCGGCAGCGGCATGGGCGTGCGGGGTAAGTACCACGAGCAGGCCCGTCACGTGGCCATCACGGCTGAACTTTACGACTTAACCACCGGCCAGACCCTACGCACCCTCCCGCCCAACACCGATCTGCCGATGAACTGGGTCGAGGAAAAAGGCCTGATTCTCAGGCCCGGTCAGAACGACCAGGCCCTGGCTACGCAGCAGGTCGTCGTCAGCACGGCCCCGGCACCGCTGCCGACCCGGCCCGAAAATCTAAAAGTGGAACTGCGAACCAGTCTGAACGCCAGAGAGTTTTGGGAAAATGACACGATGTACGTGCAGGTGCGCGTCAACAAACCCTGCCACCTGCGGCTGCTCTACGTGCAATCAGACCACACGCCTGCGCTGCTCTGGAACGATCTGGAAGTGAAGGCCGATCAGGTCGGGCGGGACCTGGTCTTCCCGGCGCCCTTCGTCTGCGTGCCGCCGTTCGGGCAGGAAATCCTCGTCGCCACGGCCTCGACCGAGCCGTTCTGCCCGCTAAAAACCCACCGGAACGAATTCGACGTGGAAATCGTGGACGGTACCCTGGCCGAAGCCATGCAAACGTCGCGCTGCACCACGCGCGGCATGGCCCGGGTACTGCAGACCGCCGAAGCCCGCCTGCTGCTCACCACCCGACCGGTGCGGCAAGTTGCTCGCAAGTAATCGTTTCCTCTCACCAAACCCAACCCGTACCCATGAAATCACGTTACGCTTTGCTCGTGTTCGGATTCCTGCTGGTGAGCCTGATCGCACGGGGCCAGACCGAAGTGGGTCTATCCAAACTTATCAAACAGGCGACGGTGGTTGAATTCAAACCACCCTACCAGCAGTTATTCGTTTTTCTGGAAGAAGACGAAGAAGAGCGCTACGGCCTGCTGAACGTGGATTCCTCAACCGTTTTTCTAAAAAAAGGTATCGATCCTAAATCCACCAAGCGGGTTAAAGACCCCAAAAATCTGCTTACGGCTGCCGACATCCGGCCGGGGATGAAGGTCAACGTCAACTTCGAGCACTTTCAGATTTCACTGGTCAACCGCGCCCGCTTCGTGACGCTGGCGGTCGAGTACTACGGCCCAACCCGGGTGCGGGGACTCTACGAAAAGCTTAGCGGCGAAGTGGCTACCGTCGACGGACAGTTGGTCCGAATGAAACCGGAGGCCATCGTCCGGGGACTCGACGAGTGGAGTGACAAAAAGTTTACGTCGCTCAACGACATGCAGCTTGGTTCGGAGATGGACCTGAATGGCAAGCGCGAAACCGACGGCATCATCACCGTGGAACGGGGGACCGTCCGGCCCGTCGAAGTCGGAAGAGACGATCGACTGCTGCGCCGCTCGATCGACCGAATTCTCAAACTGGATAAAAATACGCTGATCATTGGCGACCGGAAGTACGAGCTGGTATCAGACCCGAGTGCGGAAGATTACATCAACCGGGTCGGCAGCAAGCTCGTGCCGCAGTACATCACCTCCCTGCCCATCACCCACCCCGACCGGATTGGCTTCAAGTTTTACGTCGTCAAAAACGATGCGTTCAACGCCTTCGCCCTTCCCAACGGCGCGGTGGTCGTACACACCGGGCTACTCAATCGAATTGAAAACGAAGCCCAACTGGCCGCCGTGCTCGGGCACGAGATCGCCCACATCACTCAGAAACACCACGCTTCGAAATTTCGCCAGGCTCAGAATTGGAATGACATGGTGGGTCTGGCCGCCGTGACCGACCTGGTACTCGGAGCGGGCGGGGCCCTCCTGGTCGTCTCCAGCCTGACCTCCGATCTGGCCGTCGGCGCGTATTCCCGGAAGCAGGAGAGTCAGGCCGACCGCGTGGGGCTGAATTATGTGTACACGGCGGGCTACGACATCCGGGAAACGGCCCTGATCTGGAAGCGATTGGCGCAGCAGGAGCGGGAGAATTCGGGAAAAACGGACGTCGAGACCGAAAACTTCGTCCGGGCGCTGGTAGGCAGTTCGCAGGTCGAAACGGCCACCCCGACCAGCCCAACCGAGGAGGAAGGCAAGACACCGAAGGAACCGATCTACGCCTCGCACCCCCGCTCGCGCGAGCGGTTCACGCACGTCAACTACCTGCTGTCGACTTCCTACAGCGACATTCCGTTTGAGCAGGCAACCCGAAATGCAGAGCAGTACCGGAAATTCTTAGACCGATTGAATGGAAAAACTCCGACGCCCCTGGCTCGTGATAAAGTCAATGAGGTGGGTCCGAAGCCACCACCCGTGAAAAAAAGTACCAGCCCGAAGGGCAAAAAGCCAACGGCGACCAAAGCACCTGCCAAAAAATCATGAGGCGATTTTTACTGCTGGTCCTGCTGCTGACCACGGCCGCACGAGCCGAGGAGCCCGCGCGGTTGCACTTCATCGTGTTTGCCGACACGCAGGACCCGGCCATCGGCGAGGCCAACACCAAAACGTTCAACTACCTGACGCAGATCTTCGCACCCGAGGTAGCCAAACAGGCGAATCTGCAACTGGCGCTGACGGCCGTACTGGGTGATGCGTTTACGGTCGAAACCTGGGACCGTACGTTGAGTACCCTGACGGTTCAGCCGAAGGACGTCGTCTTTTTTTACTTTGCCGGCCATGGCTGGAACAACCGGCTCAATGATTTTCCATCGCTGATTTTCGGGCGGGCCCAAACGGACCGTTCGTCCATTGAGAAAATTTCCCGAAACCTCTACGACAACGTGTACACTCCGATCCGGGCCAAACGGCCCCGGCTGGTGCTGGTCGTGAGTGATGCCTGCAACAACACCCGCTCCGACAACCCGCCCGATCCGGGAATCGTCAGTCGGCGAAAAATTAACGTCATGTCGCCAGCATCTTCCAGTGCCGAGCAGTACCGGCGGCTGTTTCTGGGCTGGCAAGGGGGGGTCGTCCTGAGCAGTAGCCAGCCCGACCAGTACTCGTTCAGTGATAAGTCGGGTGGCTGGATGAGCGTGGCCTGGCAGAACACCGCCGGTAAGCTGCTGACCGAACAGACCAAAACGCCGATCGACTGGCGGCAATTCGTGGAGGCGGTCAAGCGCGAGACGGAGAGCATCGCAACCCAGAATAGTCAGGTGCAGAATCCGCAGTTTCAGGTTGATCTCCAGCCCATCATCAAAAACCAACCCGTCCCGCCAGCGCCGACTCCGGCGCTGGCCTCCTCATCAACACAGGCCCCCTGTCCGCCCTTGCGGAGTCAGGTCAACGAGCGCGCCCTGGCCGGAATTCGGAGCGATCTGCCCCTGCTGCTGGAGATGTATGAACGCATTAACACCAATAACGCTACCACCTACGCCCAGGAGTTTCAACGGTTTTACGTGAACCAGAAAGCGTTTTACGACCGGCTGGGCGACTTTGTTTTTTACCGGGCCGACCAACTGCCGCCCCGCTGCCAGGAAGACTTCCGGGGAAAATCGCAGTGGGTGCGGGAGAACGCCGCCGAGATCAACGAGCGGTACCAGATCATTGAGAAGTACAGCAAAAATCCCCGCCACCTCGTCGCCCAGGCCCGCAGCGACCTGCCCTCGCTCATCCGGCGCTTGCAGGAGATTCTGGAGGAGTTGGACTAAGGGAAAAGGTACCTCACCGCGGGCAATTCACCCGGTAGTTCCACACCGACTGCCCCGTCACGCGGACGGTGATGATGCGGGTTTTGAACGCGATGCGCTGCTCTAGGGCGTCAATGGTACCGGAGTCGTAGACAGTACTGCCGAAGTAGGTGAACAGGGGTTGATCGTTGGCTTTCAATTTGCTCCGCGGACCCGCGAAGACCTCAATCTGGTCGGGATACGTGTCGGTGTAATAATCGAGTAAAAAGTTGCCCTGTGCCCGGCCCAAGTCGTACTCGGCGTAGACGACCCGCGTCTTGGCACTGATGTAATTCTGACCGTCGGCCCCGCCGTTGCAGGCCACGCGCTTTTCGACAAACTCTTCCTTCGGTTCGTCCAGCAGGTCGTTTTGCGACAGAATCGGCTTTTCATCCCGAAAAAAGAAATAGTACCCCACCAGCCCGAGCAGCAGCAGCGCCAACAGCAGCAGGAGAAACGCCAGCAGGCTTATGCCCTTTTTGACGGGTTTGAGCGGATCAGGGAGCTGTACCGGAATCAGGTACTCGGCCTGTCCGCGCTGGTGGGTGTGCGTCTGAACGAGCGGCGTTTTCAGGTCGCCCGCGTCGTAGCAGGTGACGGTTTCGCCGTAGGGGGCGTCGGTCAGTGTCAGGTGGGCCGACGCGCTCGCCTGCAACGCCGCCTGCCGGTTCTGGTAGTCGAGCCGAACGGACCGGTTGGGTACGTCGCGGCCCGTTCGCCGGTCCACCACCCGGAAATGCATCGGGTAGGAAAGCCGCTGCAACCACACCGGGTACGGCTCGGCGGGGTCGCGTTCATCGACCAGTACCGGGTTGACGTTCGCCCGCTGGCCCTGGGCATCCACTTGGTACACGGTCAGTTCGCTCAACAACGGGACGTCTTCGAGGCGGAGTTGGCCGCTGGCGTCGGTGAGTAGGGTCTGCTGGCGGCCTTCGTACTCCACGCGCAACTCTTCGTTGGCGGCCACAGTGCTCGCGCCGCGGTACTGGGCCTGAAGCAGCACGGGCGACACCCCGAACGAGACCAGTCGACGCAGTACCTCCCGATCGGCGTTTGGTTGATCTTCGCTGAAACCCCAGTTCGTCAGCGTAACGCGCGGCCCTTCGGGTGTGCTGAATACGAGTACGTTGCTCAGATTCGGAATTTCCAGGAAACTATCCAGGCTCTGCCGCAGCGTGCGGTACTGCGCCCGGTCGTACTGGCCGGGGCCACGCCGCACGTAACGGATCAGGTCGCGGTACAACTGACTTACCTGCGCCTGGAGGGCCGTCAGCGCCCGTTGGCGTTCGTCCCCGCTCAGCTCGTTCAGGGGTTGAAACGCGCCGGGGTACCCGCCGTACCAGGTAATCTGATCTCGCGGCGTGCCCGTCACGAGCGGCTCGGCAAACAGCGCATCGTGGCCGTGCTCGAACAGGCCCCGAACCTGTTCGTACCGCTTAATATTTTCGCCCACGTTGAAAAACACGGGTCGGATCTGGCTCAGGAAGGTGGTCGTCAGTTCGCGTTTCATGCGGGTGGGTTGGGGGAAATCGTCAGGTTGGCAACCGGCAGCAGCGCACGTTCCTGCCCGACCTGCCCCGAAAAAAGCAGCCGTTCGTTGCGCTGGAGTACCGTGACTTCAAACGGGATGGGCTGCGCCGGATCGGTGCGCCGTTTGTAGAGCGTGACGTACACCTGATAGGTACCCGGCGGTGCGTTTTCCCAGAAAATGTTTTCCTGCGGCTGGTCAGTGGCACCGCCCTGCGTGGCGTTGGCATCCACGTCCAGCATCCCGACGTACCCCTGGTACTCCACCCGGCGCTGGTGGTACGACACGGCGTTCTGGCCGGGGTCGACGACGATCAGGTCGAGGTCGTCGGTCGTTTTCCAGGACAGGTTGACGTTCAATTCGCCGCGCCGCCCGCGCAGACCGTCGGGATTGAGGAGCAGACTCCGCTCCACGTCACCCGGTTCGAGTTCGAGGCGTTCATCGGCGTACTGCGCATGCGTCACGTACACGACCGTCCGCTCGGTCGGGCGCTGCGAAATCTGCCGAAACGATACCCAGCCGCTGCGCTGGCTCTCCCGTTCGTGCGTTTCGGTCGGCGTTTGCAGCCGGACGGTCGCCCCGCCCACCGGTTCGCGTGTGGTCAGGTCGAGCAGACGCAGGTCGATGTCGGCGGGTACCTGGGCTGGGGGCAGGCGCACAGTCGCTTCGAGCGCGGGCTGGTACACGAGTTGGTCGATGGACTGAAAACTAGCCAGCAGCGACGTGACGGATTGAAAATTCGGGGCACTGACTTCCGTCTCGATGGGCACTTGCGTGAAAGGAAACAGGTCGACGAGTGAAACCGTACCCGCGGCATCAGTCTGGCCCTCGTGGAGGTACCCGGCAATGCGCACCCGCACGGTCGCGTCGGCGACGGGTTGCCCCGTGGCCTGCGCGAGCGCCCGCACGTGCAGCGTGAACCGGGGCGGAGCCAGGCGTTGCGTGAGTTTGCGAATGAGGCCGCGGCGCGGGTTGAAGTCACTGCGCAGAAAGCCCCAGTGCGTTAGGACGGGATGGGTACCCACAAGAAAAATGCATTCGTACCCCGGAATTTCCAGGCATTCGTCCAGCAAACGGTGGAGCGACTCACGCTCGGCGTGCCGCTGCGTAGACCGGTAGGGCGCTTCGGCAAAATAACGCAGGACGGCCAGCACGTACCCTTGCTCGTCGGGGGCTAAGATCGGAAAGGGTTTAGGCTCGCCCGGTAAGCTGGTGTACCACTGCACGGTACCCGCTTCGACGACCGGCTCGGCAAACAGGGCGTGCAGGCCGTGGTCGCTCAGCATGGTTTGCAGCAGAGGGTACTGGGTGAGGCGTTCGCCAAAGCCCGTTCCGAAGATGGGACGCAGGCCCGTAGCGGGCGGAGCGTCGAGGCGTTGCCGCTGGCGGATCGGGTTCACGGCATTGGTCGGTTACGAAGGGCCTGGAGTTCGCGCCGGAGGCTATCGACCGTCACCGCGCAGGCATCGCGCGGCAAGGCCCGGCAGGCGGTCAGCGCGGCGTCGAGTTGAATGAGCGGGCCAACTCGTTTGCCCGTGGCCTGGTACGTTCGGCCCGTTTTCACCAGCGCGTCACGCAGTTGGTCTGGGCGGAGATCGGGCCGGACCGATCGCAGCAGCGCCACGCCCCCGGCCACGATTGGGGCGGCCATGCTCGTGCCGTCGAGCCGCGCGTACCCACCCCCGGCTACGGCGTTGTAAATGCCTACGCCCGGTGCCGAGACGGTCGTCAGGGGGCCGTAGTTGCTAAACGGGGCGCGGGTCAACGAGCCACTTGCCAGGGGTTGAGCAGCGGCCACGTTGATCGTGTAGGGGGTAGCATTCATGGGATCGAAGGCGGCGGGGAGGCCGTCGTTGCCCACGGCTTTCACCACGACGATGCCGCTGCGGGTGGCTTCGCCAAACAGGTGCTCGAAGACCTGCCGTTCGTGCTGGTACTGCGGCGTGCGGCGCAGCGCTTCGGCGATTTCCACTTGCTCCGCTTCGCTGCGTTGCTGCAAGTCCCGCACTACCTCGGGGGCAATGCCCTGCCCCAGAGAGAGGTTGATGACATGCGCCCCGTGCTGAATGGCGTACTGCATCCCAAACACAACGGCCAGTAAACTGACCTGCTCGCCGCCCACCTGCACGGTCATCACCCGGCAGCGGGGCGCGATGCCCGCCGCGCCCTGCCCGTTGTCGGCGTTGCCCGCGACGGTCGACGCCACGTGCGTACCGTGCCGCCCGCCCGCGGCGCTGGCGGTGTTGACCGCCCCGTTGCCGTCGATGACGTTGCGGGGCTGGTCGACGCGCCCGCCCAGTTCGGGGTGGGCCACATCAAAACCGCCATCGAGGACGGCCACCGTGATCTGCTCCGAGCCGCGGGTCTGGTTCCAGGCCTCAAACGCCTGAATGGCCGCGAAGTACCAGGTTTTCTGCCGGTCGCGGAGGTCGGGATCGTTGGGCAGGGCCTGGGTTTGAAACAGCCGTTCGTCGAACACGAGGTAAACTTCCGGGAACTGTTCGAGTCGCTTCCGCCAGGTTTCGCGTTCGCTGGGGGAAAACTGGAGTTGCAGGGCTTTGTACAGCGTGTCGTACGCCACCACTTCAAGCTCGGGACCGGGGTACTGTTTTTTGAGTTTTTCGACGAACGGTATCAGTCGGGCCTCGCGCTTCAGAAACACGTTGAGGCGATTGCCCACCACGCGCCGCCCGAGCGAATCGCCGGGGTCGCGGATGAGCTCCGTCGTGTCGATGGAGGGCACGATGCCCGCCTGCGGGGGCAGGTACGGGCTGCGTACCGGCAAGGGCGCACTGCCGACGCCGATCAGCCCACCGGGCCGACTTCTTCCCCCCGGCCAAAGCCACCAGAACAGCCCGATCAGCAGCAGTAGCAAGAGCGCGGCTAAGGGCCAGCGCCACCAGCGCCGGTACCACCGAACGCGCGTGATGGTCGTTGGTGGTACCGCGGTCGTCGGCGGTACCGGCGCAACCGGTGGCTGAGAAGTCGGCGGCACCGGAGCGGGCGTCGGCGGGTCCGGTACCCGAACTGGCTCGGGGGTACTCAGGCCCTGGGCGTAGGCGCTGATGCGGAAACGTTCCTGCTGGCTCCGGTCGGAATTGAAGCCCCAGAGTACCAGAACTACGTGATTGCCCTCCGCCAGAACGCAGTCGGCGCTGGGTACTTCCACGGCGAGCCGGAGCAGATCGGCCAATTGCCGCACCTCCGCATCCGGGGCCACGGCCAGTTCGTCGGCCAATTGCCGCACCGCCGTGAGCCGCTCGCCCAACAACCGGCTCACGCGTGCCTGCTCATCGGGTGGCAGGGCGGGCAGGGGTGTACCCCGATTGAACGCATCCGAAAACCACGCCGCTTCCGCCCGGTCGGGAATGCGCGGTTCGCTCAGGAGTTCGGCCACGTCGGTATCGAAGCGTTGCAACAGCAAGTCGCGCAGTTGGTCGTATCGGCTGTAAACCGGCAGCGCGTGCCAAAGCACGGGTCGGTACTGGGAAAGCGAAGCGCTGAACAGGTGGTAACGGGCAGGCACGGCAGAAATGGAGGAGGTGGGTTGGTGAAACGGAGGCAGGCGCTACTCGCAGGCGTGTCCCACCTGCTTGATGAGCCGCTCCAGTTCGCCGTTGATGCGGGCGCGCTCGGGGTCGCTCACGTTGGCTTCGCGCAGCACGTTGTACTCAAACGACTGAATGAAGCCTGGTACCCACTGGCTGTACAGGGCCCGGCCAGGGTCTTCGACGTGGGGTACCAACTGCGTTTTCTCGAGGACGGGAACCGGTGTTCCCTCAAAAATCGGTCGGACCTCGCCCGCGACGTCCCGGAACAAGGCCCGGTTTTTCGTCTTGTCCTCGTTCGGTACCCGTGACCAGCCCAGTGTGTTGACGAACTCGTTGAGCAGGGCCCGCCCGATGCTGAGCACGATTTCGAGGTGGCGCGGCTGGGTCAGGTGCGGGGCGAGGCGACTGGCGAGGCGCTCCTTCAGTCCGTCGCGCTCCATGCCACGTACGATTTCTTCCAGCAACACGTCGGCCTCTTCTTCGCTGAGTTGAAACGTGCGCAGAAAAGCCGGGTCACTCCGCAAGGCGCTCAGGTGCGCCACCCACTGCCCCAGCAGGGCCTCCGTGTACGTGCTGGCCAGACTCGGTACCCGCGCCGACTTGGGCGGAGCCATGGCGGCGGGGGCCGGACCGAGACCCAGCAGGTCGTCGATGAGGCTGACGGCATCGGCGACGGGCGCGGCGCGGGGTTCGGCAGGTACGGTCACTTGATTGGCTTTCCGTATGAATTGCTCGGGCTGGTCCAGCGCCTGCCGGGCCAGCTCGCGGTCCCAGAGGCCGTTGCTGCTGAAGGCGGCGTACTGCTCGGAAACCCCGAGCATCGTCAGCAACGCACCGAACCGCTTGGCGGCCAGGATGCGCCCGAGCGGACCTTTCGCCTGCTCGGCCCGGCGACGAGCGCGGGCCAGTTTTTCTTCGAGCGAACCGCCTTCGTAGTGCCGACAGAGCGCTTTGCCCACCTCCTGCCGTACCAGCGCGAGCGCTTCCTGAATCTGCTGGTGTTTGATGGACGAATGGCAGGCGGGCAGCAGGTGCGCCGTCAGGTAATCGACGCCGTTGTGCGCCGGGCGGATTGATTCGTTCCAGGCGCGCTGGGGGTCGTAAAAATGCCGCTGCACGCTCTCACTGCGAACGAACGAGGTTTCCAGGTCCTGAAAAACCGGCTCAAACCGCGGACTGTACGCTTCGTGCCCGTCCTGGAGTAGGTAAGCCGGTTCGGAGTACCGGGGGGCCGGGTCGCGGATGAGAAACGTATTTTTAAACGACCCGTCACTCTGGTTCCACTGCTCCACGCAGCGGTCGGTCGTCACCTTTTTCATCTCGTCGTTGAAAAACAGGTTCAGCCGCTTCGTCCAGATCGTATCGTGTACCTCGGGCCGTCCGGCCTTGCCGAGGTCGCAGTTGTTGATTTCAATGTTGATTTTGGTCAGCGTCAGGAAAAACGGATTGATCCGGCTCACGCCCTGCTGAAATTCGAGCGGTACCAACTGGCTCAGGCGACGCTCGCGCTGTTCGCGGTCAGCGACGGTTTTGCCGATGTTGGCCTCAATCCACTGGTACACCATGCTGTAATGACTGAGCGTACCCTTCACGTTCGACTGCATGTTGTGAATGCAGAACAGCAGGCTACTGATGCCGAAGGCGTCGTTGTAACTGTTGAAGAGGTAGTACACCTTCCCGCGCAGAAACGGGGCCATTTTCGTGTCGACGGCCGTTTCAGGTTGGCGGAACACTTCTTCGGCGATTCCGTCCATGCTGCGCGCACCGGGAAAATCAAGCACGTCGGCGTGCTGGAGAAAGCGGCGCGAGGGTTGCGTTTCGAGGGCCTTCGGCAGCGGCAACACCAGCTCGGCGGTCAGGGCGGTCAGGACGCTGCGGTTAAGGGGCACGGCCTGCCCGTCGGGCGTGCGGATGGTCACGTCGCCTTTGTTGCGGGCCGGGTCGTCCATTTCGTAGAGCCGCATCACGTCCACGATGGTTTCGCGTTGCGGGGCGATGGCCTCCAGGCCGCAGCGTACCTCGCGGGCAAACCGCAGGCGCGTCAGCCCCTCGCTCAGTTTTCGGAATTGGTGACTCGTGTAGGCGTCTTCGTGCCAGAGCGGGGCGAAGATCTGCTCGCGCTGGGCCGCGTCGAGGTACTCGATAAACGTGGCGACTTTGTCCCAGTACCCGTGGTCCTGGAGTTTGCCCACGAGCTGCTTGTCGCCGAAGTACCGCGGGAGGTAGTCGCGCAGGTCGAGGACGTCGTCGGCCGTAAAACCTGGCTGCACCGTGGCCTGCCGACCGGCTTCGAGCCGGGCCAGTACCTGATCGAGGTACTCGGGTTTAAGGTTTTTCTGGTACTCCGAGCCGGTGATGTTGGCCAAGTACCCCACGGCGAGAATCTTCACCAGGTCGGCCTGGCTGAGCAGCCGGAGCAGGTACCCGCCTTCGTTGTTCTGGTGGTGGGTGGTGAAGCGCGTCACGACGCCCGTGGCTTCGGCCCCGCTGCCGGGTGGGTTGATGTCGTCGATGAAGTTGATGGGCAACGCGTGCCCGAGGATGCGCTCGGCTTCGGCCTCGGGAATACCCGCCGTTTCGATGCGGAGCAGGTTCTGCCCCGGAATCCGGGCCAGGTTGGAAACCAGGTACGACTTTCCGACCTGGCTCTCGCCGAACAGCGCCAGGGCCGGGCGCAGGGCCGCGGCCCCTTCGAGGCGCTTGGCCCGGCGGCGCAGGCGGCCCAGGTCGTCGAGGGTAGCCAGCCGCTTTTCGGGTTCTTCGTACTGCGTGAGCCAGTCCGCCCCCTGGCGGATGAGTTGCTGAATCTGCTGGCTTTCCTGAAGGAGTTCGGTCATCATGGGTTCGGGGAATTAATCGGAAGCGGATTAGTGCACTTTCACGTCGGCGTACAGCACAGCCACGCGCGACTGCCGCCGGATGACGGCGAAGCTGAGGCCCTCGAGAATTTGCCCGCTGCCGAGGCCGTGGGCGTTGTGAATGGCCGGATCGACGAGGGCTGATTCTTCGGGCGAGACGAAAACGTAGTCCTCAAAAAAGCCCGAGGCCCAGCGCGCCACCTGGTCGAGCAGGGGCCGCCGCTGCGGCAGATGCTGCCCCGACAGCCGGGTGAGAAACTCGCTCAACGCGGCGTGCAACCGGTGGAGGTCGGGGGTACCCGCGCGGGTCAGCGCGGCGACTTGTTGCCGTAATTCAGTCCAGGCTCCGGCGAAAGCGCTCAGAAAATCGGCCAGTTCGGGGGCGGGGTGTTCGGCGGCTTCGAGCAGCAGTTCGCGCAGGGGGCGTTCATCGTCGGCCCGGAAAAACGCTTCGACGAATACCCGCGCGGGTAGCCGCCGCGTGAGTTCTTTTTTCAGGCGAAACACTTCCACTTCCGCGGCTTCGCGACCATCCTGGGCGGTCTGCACCGCGTCGCGGGCCTGTTCGAGGGCCTGCGATTGTTCGTACTCGGTCCACTTGCGGGTTTCGATTTCCTGCAACAGCGGCCGCTGCTGATCGAGCGTCCAGCGGTCGACGCGTCCGGCGAGTACCTGGAGATCGTCGGGGCTGAAAATCGTCTGCAATCCGCGGCTCAGGTAGGTCTCATCGGGCAGGTCGTCTTCGGCGTAAGGCAGGGCCAGACTCGGGTTTTGCCGCAACCGTTGCGTGACTTCAGGGCCGAGCAATTGGGTCAGGAAAGCGGCCAACGCATCGACCGGGGTGGGGGTGGAAAGCATGGCAGCGCGGCTCAGTTCTGAAACGGATCGACGTCGAAAATGCCGGTGTCGAGCCAGTACCCGTACGCATTGGTCATCGTGCAGAGCATGAGGCGCAGGGCGGGAATTTCTTCGTTGGTGGTCGGGTCGAGAACGTTTTGCGGGCGCAGCAGGCTCAGGGCTTCCTTGTCGCGGCGTCCGTTGCGCCGCACGGCTACTTTCAGCGGAAGTTTGGGCTGGAGCAACTGCCGGGCGCGTTCGCTGGCAAATTCGATTTTGTAGAGCGGCGTGGCGATCCACTGCGCCGTGGGCATTTGCCGAAGACCCAGAAAAGCGTCTTCCCCGCCCGCGTACTCAAATTCCTGCAGGCCGGGATCGTCGGGCGTCACGAGCAGGTGCTCGTCTTTGACGCGGGGCGGATTGCCGTCGGTCAGTAACCCGATGTAGTCGGCGGTGGAGGTCATCCGGGCGGCCAGCAGCCGGGTGTCGAGGCGGAAGCCGTTGAGCAGCCCCAGTTCTGAGAGCAGGGCGATGGACGCCCCCACGGTCACGCAGGTTTTCGGGTCTTTGATGGTGTACTCGTGTAGGTCGCTGAAGGGGTACCAAAAGCGTTCGCTGGTGGCTACGCGCATCCGGTTCATGGGTACCAAGCGGTCGGGCGAAACGGGCAGGTTTTCGAGAAACAGGTCAAACACCGCTGGCAGCGTCGAAGGTCGGCCGGAGAGCAGCACGTAGTCGCAGCCGTACTGGACTAAGATGCCGCAGAGGTCGCGGATCAATTGCCCCATCACGCTCCGCACGACCTGCTCGTTGAGTACGGCCGGGTCGACGGTCCAGACCATCGTCCGCAGGTCGAAATCAGTAGCTCCGGCCCGGCGGAATTCACCGTTGACGTGGTCGAGTACCCCCGGCACCGGCGCTTCGTGTTCGCTGAAAAACGCGTCGTACGTGACCTGCCGGGTTTCGCTAGGGTACTGCGTGATGGTTTGCAACATCCCCAGCGCGATGACCGAGGCCACCTGATCGGCGAAGAGTTTCTTGTGGGTGCGGCGGGTGGCGTCGTCGGCGGGCTGGTGCGGCCCGAAGAGTGCGTAAAGCACTTGATTGGCCCGCGTGCCGCCGCGTCGCCGGGCTTCGGCGGCCAGTTGGGGCAGCACCGCCACCTCGATGAGGCGCTTGACGATCTGGTCGCCGGCGACGTTGAACCCTTCCCAGAACACTGGATTCGGGTGAAGGGTCGCAACGGCCCCCGGTTCGCATTCGTAGTGGCAGATCATCAGGTCGGTGGTACCCCCGCCGATGTCGACGCTGGCGACCATCAGCGAGGATTGGTCAGCGAAGAAATCGCCCATCCGGCGGCGCCCCATCGTTTCAAAGTACAGCGAGGCGTTTTCCTTGCCGAAGCGGTGCACGATGTCGTTGTAGAGAAACACGAGCTGGCTACACGTGGCCTCGTCGTAGCCCCAGGAAGTACTCCAGCGGTTGAGGTTGGGGTTCTGGTCGCGCAGGGCGGCCAGGTTTTTCGGAATCTCGTTCAGCTCTCCCTGGACCAGTTTTTCGTAGTCGGGAAGGATTTCCAACTCCTCGGGAATCAGCCTAAAATCGCCGCGTTTCTGGTAGTACTCGCGCAGGGCGGCAAGGGCTTCGGCGGCGCATTCGCGCAGGCGTACGCGCTCGGTTTTGGTCATGGCCGTCGGGCAGGTGAGTACCACCCGGCGCAGGCGGCGCGGCGCACCGACTTCGCCCAGCTCGTTCCGGTATTCCACACTGTTGACGTAACTGAGCGCCTGGAGCAGGATTTCGGCGAGGGCAAACGTCATCAGCGTGCTGCGCGGAAACACGGCGTTGAAGGCGGGTAGAACCGGCGGAGCAGCCGGATTAATCCGGCGGGCCTCCTCGTTGGCCCGGCTGAGGAGTTTGCCGTCCGTCGAAAAGTGACTGGCCAGCGGCAGGGCCGTGGCGGGGCACTGCGTCACCTCGGCCTGTTCGGAAAAGTACCCCCAGGGTTTTTCGCGGCGGCGCTGGTCCCAGAGGTACCGTTTCGGGCTGGAAAACGTTTGCTCGTACTGGCTGCCGAGGGCGTTCACTGGTCCGAAAATGATGCCGTTGCGGGTGGCTTCCGCCCCAACCCGTACGAGACTGGGCCACTTGAATAGTCGGGTATCGGCCAGGTTGTGCTCGGTTTTCGCGCCAAACGTCGATTCCATGAAGGCCAGCTTCATCTCGAAGGGTTTGCTGCTGGCCTGGGTGGGATTCCAGAGTTCGCGGATTTTCAGCCGCCGGGCGTCGGTCAGGGCCAGCTCGGCATCGCGTTCGCGGGTGCTGCTTTCGAGGACCATGCCGCAGGTGCGCGAATTGCCGACGTCGAGCACGAGGCTTACGTCGATGGGCTTGGCCTCGCCCTGCAACACGACCGACGGAAACGCCCCGGCGCTGTCGAGTACCTTCAGGAGCGTCATGTACAGCGCCACGTGCAGGAAATGGGTGGGGAACGATTCGTCCTGGAACTTGCGGGGCAGGCGCGCTTTACGCTTGCCGAATTCGCCTTCGAGCCAGCCCTTCACCCAGGTTTGCGAAAGCCAGAAGCCGTTGGTGTCTTCGTGGGTAGCGCAGACGAAACGCGTACCGGGCCCTTTCGGGTCGCGGCTGTCGGGCACGAGGTAGTAGGTCTGGTTGGTGAGGGGTTGGTCTTCGTCGTCGCAACTGGTGTCGAAAACGAGTACCAGTTTATGCGTGTGGGTGCTGCCGTTGGCGCGTTCCTGGGTGCCGATGCGCCCGAGGTACATCCGCGCCCAGGCCTGCGGCCCCTGCTTGAGGCGGCGGGGGTCGTTGTGCTCGGTGCGGAGGTACGGCAGAGGCAGGTAGATGCCTTCGAGCAGGTCGAGGGCTTCGCGGCCCTGGATGGTCACGATTTCGTCTTCCCGCACGGGTACCCGACTTTCGGGCGTGATGCGCTTTTCGTCGATGGTGCCGTCGGGCAGGAAGGCTTCGGGGTTCAGATCAAGTCGGCTGACGTACTTGCCGCTTTCGAGCAGGTGCGGGATGACGAGGTACACCCGGTCATTGTCGCGGTCGTCCTGCTCGGCGTACTCGAAGCGCGTTTTCAGGGCGACGTCGCCGAGGTTGAGCGGAATTTCGACAAACTGGATGCCCGAATTGGCAATCAGGGAAAACGTATTCATGGGTAGAGGAGGAAGTCGTGGGTTACGCGTACACCGTCTCGAAATGATCCGCCGATCCGCAGCGGCCACACACGCGGGCGTCGAGCAGGTTGTTTTTATTGCAGACCGACCCGTCAGGGAGGACGTTTTTGCAGACCTTGTGGCGGGGCACCTTCGGTACTTCCACGGGGGGCGGTACCGGCGGTCCGGCGGTCGGACTCCCCACCGGACGCAGACGGAGGGCCTGCGGCTGTTTCTGCCAGCCATCCAGACTCAACCACTGACCGTTCTGCTCGATGCGGCACACGTCGCCACCGGGGGATGAAGCAGTACCCTGACGCGACTGGCCCACTTTCTGCCGGTTGGCGGGGGTAAGGCCTTCAAAATCCAGTTCAAACGTGGCTGAATTGAAGTGCAGCGTCACGACCCGGTTGGCGCTGCTGGCTAATTGGTTGATGGCCTCCGTGGCCATCAATTGGTACGCCCCGAGCGAGGGCAGCGAAAGCGTCAACGACTTTGGATTTTCGAGCGATTGGTCCCAGGAAGCTTGAATCATGAGGTCGGGTGAAGAGGGATTGTCGGCCAGTGGAGAAGCGGATTCGGGAAGAAGAAAGGCGGGTTTCGGAGCGGCCTGCGGGTTGGTAAAACTCCACACCACCCGAAGGGCTTGCAATACCCGACTCTGGTGATTTTCTCTACCGGTTTCCATGATTTTTGGGGAAGGAACTCGGCGGTTCGCGGCTTTTTTTGGTAATATTGGTTGCCGACGATTTCCGGCCGTTGACCGTTCATGCCGTGACGATACTCGCCGTTAGCAAGCCCTGCCTACTTTTTTCGTAATTCCCTCAGCCGTGCCCCTTCAGAAAGTCAATCCATACTACCTGCCCCAGTCGGAAGGCTGCGGCCAGGCCGACAATTGTCCGTACAAAACAAAAAGCCGCCTGCTGACGGAGGCGGACTTTCGGTCGGACGAGCTGGTCAGCTTCGATGATCCGTATTGCCAGATTTGTAAGCGAGAGTTAAAGGCCCCGCCACCCCCACCTTCGTCCCCACGGCCACTGTGGAGAAAGTGGATGTGGGTACTCGCCTTGTTCGTGGTCGGCGGATTGATAACTTACTGGATGCTGAGAAAAGACGAAACTACCGTTTCTCCTCTCCAAAAGACCGCCGTAGTCCCTGTCGACACGGCGCAGGAGCCGGTCGTCTCGCCTCGTTGGGTTGTGAATGGCGATACCTGCGTTGGAGGTAAGAAATTTGAACGGCTGACGGATGGCCAGGGGCACTACAAACTGGGCGATCCGACCGGTACCTGTAAGACCCCGCAGACGGAGAAAAAAGATCCGTTGCCGTTCACCGGCACTCGGGACGAATGCGTCGACGGAACCTGCTACGAAGTCGAGTACCGCGGCGGTACGCGTATCAAAATAAAGCGCACCGATTTAATCAACTGCACCAATTGCCCCTAACCCTTACCGGTGCTCAATCAGCACGAGTACCGGCACCACGCCGCCCGTCGCGTCGGGATTGACGCGGAAGCGGGCTTCCTGGCGCTCGTACTGCATCCGCGCGGGCGGAATGCCGGTACCTCCTACACGCCGGAGGCGTTCGAGTACGGGCAGCGCGGCATCAGTCTGAAATTGCTTTTCCAGCGCCGGAACGTTGAGTTGTTTTTCCGAAAAAAGCAGAAGCAGGTAGTCGGTACCCGGCGTGCTATCGAGTTGAATCCGGCCCGTCGGGGGGAGCACCACGGTCGTGTTGGCCGCCAGCAGGGGACTGTATTCAATGACCTTGCCGCTAGCGTCGTCCGATTCGGCGTAGGGAAACAGCTTGGTCAGGTCCGAACCAAGGCGGTCGTCGGTACCCAGCGCGTAGATGTACGCCTGCCGGTTGTTGTTGACGAAAAATCGAAATTCGGTTTGCGAGGGGTACGGCTGTTGCATCCGGTACACCAGCAGGCCCGCCGCCTGGGTAGACGCTTCGTCCAGGCGGAGGGGCATCGCGCCCTGCCCGGGTTGTTCGAACGATACGTCGGCCTGCAAGCCTTCCATTCGGTACGTCGCCCCGGCGTTGAGGTCGGGGAAAAGCTGCACGGCGTAGCGTGTCGTGGCGGCGAGGTCGTCGTACCGAATCCAGCAGAAACCACCCTGTCCCCAGTCCGTTCCCCAGCTATTCACCACCCGAAAGGCTCCGCCGTACTTGGTATCATCGTAGCCCAGCACGCAGACGGCGTGACCGGACGATTTGCTGGGTTCCTTCGAAACGGGTTGCCAGAGGTCGGATTGGAGCGTCTCAAACGAGCGTGTCGGCTGCACGCTCACCACGATGGGCAGGCCCTCGGCCAGGGCGTTTTTGAGCCGACTCACTTTTTCGGCGGGCGAATCGTGCTGCGAAACAATCCGCTGTGATTCGGCCAAGCGGTACGGGCGGGCCTGCGGCTGGAGCGCGCCGGTGCTGCGCCCGCAGGCGGGGTAGGTGAGCGAGCGGAGCGGTACGATGCCCTGCTCGATGAGAACCTGCACGGCCTCGTCGAGGCGCAGGCCGTTGCGGCAGTACGGGTCGCCGGGCCGCTTGGCGGCTTCGTAGAGGTACGCCGGCGAAAAGGCCATCGCCGTGATGCGGGCGGGGTCGGTCAAACCGGCCCGCTTGGCCTCCATGATGGTGCGGAAGTAGTACCCCAGCGCGAAGGCCAGACAGGTGGAGTAGGGCCCCTGGTCGGCGGGCCGGGGGCAGTAACTTTCGTACGAAACGCGGGTGGGTAGATTTCGGAGGGCGCGCTGGGTGACGACGGGTGGTTTGGGCGGCAGGCGCAGGTAGCCCTCATCGTCGAAAATTAAGCCGTAACTCCGCTCCTGAGCCCTGGCCGTCGGGCTGATCGTGGCCAGACTCAGAATCAATAGCCAGCGAAAGAGTACCAGGGGTACGAATTGGGTTTTCATGGCGTGTTCGAAGAACGGGTTTGCAGGTCGGTACGCAGGCGGCGGGCCTCCGTTTGGTACGGGTGGTCGTTGGTGCGCGCAATGCGCCGGACGATGGCCAGTGCCTCATCGGGCTGGCCCCGTTGCAGATACGTCAGACTCAGAAACCATTCGGCCGTCGCGCGCCAGTGACCGGGGGCCCCTTCGAGTACCACGGTTTGCAGGCTCGCAATGGCTGACTGGCTCCGACCCTGACTCAGCAACCGGATGGCTTGTCGAACGGCTACCGAATCGCGGGCGTTGGCCGTTGAGTCATCGCGCGGGGCGGCGTCGGCTTCGGGGTCAATCTGCAGCGGCGGCGCGGGTTTAGGGGTTGAATTGAAATAAGTTTCAAACAATTGCTGGTCGGTTTGGGCTACCTGCGGCAGGACCGGCTCGACGGGGGCCAGGACGGGCGGACGTTTCGACGTGTCGGGGCGCGGGAGCGTGTCCTGCTGGGCCAGTTGAGGGTCCGTACCGGAAAACAGCCGGTCGCGATTGAGGTACACCACGAAGCCCAGTGCCAGTGCCAGCGCCGCCGCGGCCGCCATCCAGATGGGAGCCAGCCGACGGACGACGGGCTGACGCTCGGCAGTGGGTTCCTCCAGCGGTTGCCGGATCAGGTCGCCGTACTGCTCGGCGATTTCCCGGCGCGTAAACTCGATTTGCATGGCCCGGCGCATCTGGCGCTGAAGTTCCAGTTCGGTGCGCAGGGCCGGATTCGTGGCCAACTCCGCCTCGAAGGCTTGACGCTCAGCGGTCGGTAGTCGGTCAAACAGGTAGGCTTCGAGTGCCTCGTGCTGTTGTTCAGAGAGTTCCTCCATGGATGCACTGGTCGAGGTACTGTTTGAAAAGTTTTACAAACGTGGCTTTGGCACGGAAATGCAGGCCGCGCCCGTAGCCGGGTGCCAGATCCTTGAGTTGTTCGTACTGAACCAGCGTTAACTCGTCGATGTAATGCGCCTGCATCAGGTCGCGTTGCACCTGGGAAAGTTCGTCGAACGCCCGACGGATGGCGCGTTGGCTGCACAGTTCCTCATCGCTGGGACCGGCATCCTGCGCGAGTTGAAAACCTGGGGTACCGGTCGGTGCGTCATCGGACTCATCGGTACCCTGAAATGCGATCAGATCTTCCCAGTTTTGCGTCCTTTTTTTACGCTTCCAGACGCCTCGTGCCATGTTTTTCATGATGTTTCCCACGTACGACAGTACCTTCCGGTTCTGGCATTGGTACTGATCATCGCGGATGTGCTGGAAAAACAAAGCCAACGTGTCCTGGATAACATCAGCCACCTCGTCTTCTGAAAAGGCACTGGTGCTTCCGTACAGCGAGTGAAAGAGCTTTTTGAGCCGCACGATGAGGCACCGGATCGCGGCGTCTTGTTTCCGGACCACTTCCCGGCAGAACAGCGCTTCGTCGGCATCAAACTGCTGGCAGGGGGAGGGGGCGCGGCGCGGGGGGGAATCGTTGCGTATAATTTTAAACATCGGGTTGGGAGACGCGAAGGGAGGCGTTCAAAACTACGCATTTCGGGTAGAAACCCTACGCGTAAACCCATTGAGTTAGGCAGCGGTGAAGAGGGCATGTCGTGCAGGCAGATGAATTCACGTATTCATGCCCGGCGGGTTGAAAACGTTAGCAAGACCGACCGATAAAAAATGTTAATCGTCCGTGTCGCGGTTCACGATTGGGGCCGCTACCTTCGATTCATGTCATTCCGCACGGATTTCCCAATTCCCAAAGCCCCGTTAGAGCTGACGCTGTCTTCGCACGTGCTGGCGTTGGGGTCGTGCTTTGCCGAGGTGGTTGGACAGGATTTACGGGATCACAAGCTGTCGATTACCGTCAATCCCTTCGGTACCCTCTTCGACCCCCTGGCGATTTTCCGATTACTCGAAGCCAGCTTCGCCGATACCTCACTTGACGAGCGGCTGATCTACGAGCGCGAAGGCCGCTGGGTACACCACCACCTGCACTCCTCGATTTCGGGCGAAACACCGGAGGTACTCCAGGCCCAAATTCAATCCGCAATCCGAACTACGCAATCCGCTATCCAACAGACCGACTGCCTGATTCTGACCTTCGGTACCGCCTGGGTGCAGCGGTTGCTGGAGCCACCCGCGTACGTCGCCAATGCGCACAAGCGCCCGGCCCGCGATTTTGAGCGGGACTTGCTCAGCGTCAAAGACGTGGTGAAGGCCTTCGGCACGCTACACGCTACACTCAAAACCCGAAACCCGAAACTCCAGACGGTACTAACCGTCAGCCCCGTCCGGCACGCGAAGCAGGGACTGCCCGACAACCAGGTGAGCAAGTCGGTACTGCGCCTGGCCTGCCACTACCTAACGACCGATTACGCCGACGTGCATTATTTCCCGGCCTACGAACTCCTGCTCGATGATTTGCGCGATTACCGGTTCTACGCCGATGACCTCGTGCACCCGAGCGCGGCCGCCGAGCGGTACATCGCTGGGAAATTTCGGGCGGCGTATTTTTCGGAAGAATTGAACGGATTCGTGAATTCGTGGCAAAAAATTCGGCAGGCCCTGGCGCATCGGCCGTTCAACGAAACCACGCCCGCGTACCGAACCTTCCTCGAAAATCTGCTTCGGGACTTAAACCAGCTCCCGCTGCAAGTCGACGTTTCGGCAGAACGGGCGGAGGTGGAAGCCCGCTTGAAAAAAAGTTTTTGAGTGTTCCAACGTTTTCGGTGGAAGAAGCGTCCCGAAAGGAAATTCAACCTTTCTTAAAAGTCATGAAAAAACAGATTCTTCTTTTCCTGCCGGTTTTAAGCGTATTCCTGCTGGCCGCACAGTGTGAAAACAACGACCTCACGCCCCAGTTGGGCCAGGCGTTTACAGTCCGGCCTGAACAGACCGTTTCCGTTACCGACAACCTCTCATTTACCCTGGCAAAACTTCAGGACAGCCGCTGCCCGGACGGGATGCAGTGCATCTGGGCCGGATACGCCGACGCGCAGGTAAAACTCACAGCCAGCGGCGCTTCGACGGAAACCACGCTTTGTCTGGGTGATTGCCGGAACGGCTCGACCGAACCCTACAAAACGGAAGACAGCGCGACGGTGACCGTTGGCGGACAGGCGTACCTCATCACGCTCAAGGCCATCCGCGAACCCGGCAAACCGACGGACGCCACCTTTGTCGTGACCCGGAAGTAAGCCCCGCCCGTCCCGAACTTTCACCCTATCTTTGCCGTTGGCAAACCGAGTCGTAGGTCGTAAGTCACCCAGTCGTAAGTCGAGGTTCTGACTTTGTACGTACGACTGGGTGACTTACGACCTACGATTTTTCTCATGGGCGAACTGCGAATCAAGAAAGAATATATTCTCCGGGCCTTGAGCACGGTACCCGAACCCGACCTGAAGAAAGACCTCGTCACGCTCAACATGATTCGGGACGTGGAACTGGGTGTGGGGGAGGTACGCTTTACGGTCGTTTTGACGACGCCCGCCTGTCCGTTGAAGGAAAAAATCCGCCGCGACTGCGAGGAAGCCATTCACCGCGACGTTGACCCAAACCTGAAAGTCACTATCAACCTGACCGCCGACGTCACGTCGACGCGCTTCGGGAACACGACGCTGCTCCCGAACGTGAAAAACATCATTGCCGTGGCTTCGGGCAAGGGTGGCGTCGGAAAGTCGACCGTCACGACCAACCTCGCCGTGGCCCTGCACAAATCGGGCGCGAAGGTGGGCATCATCGACGCCGACATCTCGGGGCCGTCGATTCCGGTGATGTTTGGCGCGGAAGATTTACAGCCGACCGTGACGGTGGTGGATGGGAAAAACCTCATTAACCCGATTCAGCAGTACGGCATCAAACTCATTTCCATCGGCTTCCTGACGCCCGCCGAAAGCGCCGTCGTCTGGCGCGGACCGATGGCCAGCCAGGCCCTGCGGCAGTTTCTGGGCGACACGAACTGGGGCGAACTCGACTACCTCCTCATCGACCTCCCACCGGGTACCTCCGACATCCACCTGACGCTCGTCCAGAGCGTACCCGTCACCGGAGCCGTCATCGTCACGACGCCGCAGAAAGTGGCCCTGGCCGATGCGACGAAGGGGTTGATGATGTTCCGACAGCCGCAGATCAACGTGCCGGTACTCGGCATCGTCGAAAACATGGCGTACTTCACACCCACCGAACTGCCCGAAAACAAGTACTACCTTTTCGGAAATGGCGGGGGCAGTGAGCTGGCGACGAAGTACGGCGTACCGCTGCTCGGCCAGATTCCGCTCGTGCAGGGCATCCGCGAAGCGGGCGACGAAGGTCGGCCCGCCGTGCTGGGTACCGATTACCTGACCGCCGAAGCCTTCCGCGAAACCGCCGAGGTACTCGCACAGCAGGTCTCCATCCGCAACGCCACGATGGACAAAACTAAACGCGTCGAAATCACGGCCTGACGCGTATCTTTGAACGAACTCCGATGGAAACGACTCTCGAACATACCCTCCGCGAACGCGTCGAAACGGCGCTCGACGGCATCCGCCCCTACCTCGAAGCCGACGGCGGCAACGTGACGGTACTCGAAATCACCGACGACCGCATCGCCCGCCTCGAATTGGTCGGGGCTTGCGGCTCGTGCAGCATGTCAGCCATGACCTTCAAAGGCGGCATCGAAGACGCCATCAAACGCGCCGTACCGGAGATTGTGAAGGTGGAGGCGGTGAATCTGGCGCAATAGAAAATTCTTTACAGAAAATCGTAAGCAATCGGCTCAAAATCAAACGGTTAATGTGAGCTTGCGGGAAATAAATAGTTGTGTTTATGTCTCGCATTCAGAAAACATTGCTTCAAGTTCTTCGCGGAACGGCTGATCAGAACGTAGCCTTCACTGAATTACGAAATTTGCTGGTCGGATTAGGCTTTCAGGAGCGCCAGGGAAAAGGCAGTCACCGGATTTTTTACAAAGAAGGGATCGAAGAAATTATCAATCTTCAACCCGATGGCAGCAAAGCCAAGCCGTACCAAGTCAAGCAGGTCCGTCAACTCATTTTGAAATACAAATTGGCCGATGACTTCAACGAGTAAATACGAAATCATTCTGTATTGGAGCGAAGACGACCGGGCGTTCATCGCCGAGGTACCCGAACTCCCCGGTTGCATGGCCGATGGGAAAACGTATCAGGAAGCGCTGGCTAACGCCGAAGCCATTATTCAGGATTGGATCGAAACGGCTCAGGAACTGGGCAGAGCCATTCCGGTGCCGAAAGGGAAATTGATGTTTGCCTGATGCCGCGGCTTCAGACCGAGCACCGCGCCCCAATCGCCTCGTCGTAATCTTCGTAACCGGGAAAATACTTCCCATCCAGGCTGATGATCCGGTCCAGTCGGACCTGCTCGCCCGAGGCTAATTTCAAAAATTCAGCGTTTCCTTCCTGCGTGACGCCCTGCATCGGCTCGGTCGTCGTTTGGAATTCCCGGTACTCGGTAAAGTAGTGGAGCTGATTCCGATTGGGGCGGGCAATGGCCTGTTCGAGCAGCAGGCGGTACTCGGCGGGGAGGGTTGGGGAAGTGGTCATGGCTTTCGGAGCGTTTTCACCCGACCCACACCAAAAATCATTCCTCCGGTTCGTAGTCGAGGGGCAGGAGTTCGGCCATTTTTTCCCAGGCCCAGTAGCCCTCAAACAGCAGATCAAGCGGCTCGTAGTACGTGCCGCTGGCTTCGACCGTGACGCCCGGCCCGACTAAATGCAAGGTTGAGGTTTGGCCACGGGTTGGCGGATTCTCAAGTCGAGCGCGGTAAGCAGGCGGCTCTTTTTCTAGTGAGTAAACGACTTGCAGGTAATCACTGAACCGAAGCCGGGTACGCTGTCGATCCGACTGGGCTTCGTCGATGAATTGTGGGTACGGCAACGGCTCACGTAGCAAAAATGAACCCTGCTGGTTGCGCACAATTTTGTTCAGAACGAATCCCTCCTCCCGCACGTGCCGCCGGTGCAGCGAACGCATGAAATGCATGGCCGAACCGGCGTAGGCCTTCCGCCGATTTTCGGTCCAGCGCCGACGCTGGCGGGCATTGCGCGGCGTCATTTCCTGAAAAACCGGGTACCCGAGGTACGAAATAATCCGGTTGAATCCCTGAATCGTAAACCGTTCGAGCTGGTACGTGATGTGATAGCCCAACGCCCGGTTTTCCAGTTGCAGCGGCTCGCGGGCATGGGCCTGAAGTGAGTAGACCGAGTCGCTCAAGAACCAGAGCACATCGGGATTGAGCAGGCGGCACTGCCGGGCGTTGGCCGATTGCCCGATGAACTGCGTTTTGAACGTCTGCAACCGGCTGAACCACGCTGGGTCGCGGCGTGCCCGAACCGTCACGCCAGCTAATTCATTGGCCTGGGGCTTAAGCAGAATTTTGTAAAACCGGACCGTATCGGTCTGGACGGGAAACGAAAACGTTTCGAATCCCACGTACGACACAACCAAATCGTACCGCCCGGCGGGGAGGTTACGGAGGGTGAAATTTCCGTTTTCGTCGGTGGTGGTACCCTTCGTCGTGTTGGCCAGAAACACGTTGGCGAAGGGCAGTACCTGGCCGGTTTCGCCATTGAAAACCTGCCCGCGCAGGAGCCGCTGGGCGGAAGTGCCGGACGCAAGACTGAGGAACAACACGGCGAGCAAAACTTTCATGCGGAAATCAAGCGTAGGGGACGGGTACCTCCGGGCCGCGTTCAAAAGTAGCGTACTTTTGCCGCATGTATCAGCGCCTGATCCAGCCCCTGCTGTTCCGCTTCGACGCCGAGCGAGTCCACCACTTCACGTTCAACGTTCTCAAAAAGCTCTTCCGGGTACCCGGTGCGGCCGCCGCGTTTCGGGCCGCGTTCGACTACCAGCACCCCAGCCTCGAACGCGAGGTATTCGGCCTGCGCTTCAAAAATCCGGTTGGGCTGGCGGCGGGATTTGATAAAAACGCCGAGCTGGTCGATGAACTGGCCTGCCTTGGGTTTGGCTACGTCGAAATCGGTACCCTCACGCCCCGGCCGCAACCGGGCAACGAGCTGCCGCGCCTGTTCCGCCTCAAGCCCGACCGGGCGCTCATCAACCGAATGGGTTTCAACAACCAGGGGGCCGAAGTCGCCGCTGCCCGGCTGCGGAATCGGAAAGGTAACATCCTGATTGGCGGGAACATCGGCAAAAACAAAACGACGCCCAACGAACAGGCCGTCGACGACTACCTGAGCAGCTTTCGGACGCTGTTCGACGTAGTCGATTATTTCGTCGTCAACGTCAGTTCGCCCAACACGCCGAACCTGCGCGAATTGCAGGAAAAAGAACCCCTGACCCGGCTGTTGTCGGCCTTGCAGGAGGAAAACCGCCGGTACCCCGCACCCAAGCCGATTCTCCTGAAAATCGCCCCCGACCTGACCAACTCGCAGTTGGACGACATCATCGACATCGTGCGCGCGACGGGTACCGCGGGCGTCATCGCCACCAACACGACCATCCGCCGCGAAAACGCCGACGGTACCCCGCTCCGCACCGCTGCGGCCGCCGTCGCTGCCCTCGGCGCGGGCGGGCTGTCGGGCGCTCCGTTGCGCGAGCGGGCCACGGAGGTGATTCGGTACCTCGTCGAAAAGTCGGGTCGGACGTTTCCGGTCATCGGCGTGGGAGGTATTGAGTCGCCCGAAGACGCCGCCGAGAAATTGCGGGCCGGGGCCAGCCTGATACAAGTGTACACCGGTTTCATCTACGAAGGCCCTGCGGTGGCCTCGCGCATCAACCGGTACCTCGTGGAAACCGGCGTCTGACCGAGCGCGTGAGCGTCGCTCACCGGAAAAGATTTTCTTCAGAACGCCTTGCGGGTTGGTTCACTTTTGTAAATTCAAACCCAAATTTCAGTCCATTCGACCCCCTTCATGGCTAAAAAAGTAGCCCCTGCGCCTGTCACCCGATCGGGTACCCCCGACCGGCAACTGTCGTTTTCTTGGTCTTCGTTGCGCAGTCCACGAACCCGTCTGGCTATCGGTGGGCTGCTGTTGTTGCTGGCGGTCGGTATGCTGCTGGCTTTTGTTTCGTACCTGCGGACGGGCGAAGCCGACCAGAGCGTCGTCGGTTCGGCGTTTACGGCCCAACTGCGCGAGTCAGGGCAGGAAGTCCGCAACTGGCTGGGCATGTCGGGGGCGCTGGTGGCGCACGTGTTCATTTTCCGCTGGATTGGGCTGGGAGCCTTTTTGCTGATTCCCATCGTCGCGGCGGCGGGCGTCAAACTACTCACGCGTCGCGAATGGATTTCGCTGGGCCGCCTCACCTGGCACTGCCTGTTTTACGGGGCCTGGATCAGTCTGCTGCTCGGGTACGTCGTGCTGGCGACCGACGCCGGTCCGCGCCTCACCACCCTCTGCGGCGGGCTGGGGTATTTCGTCAACGAAATTCTGTTTAGCGTACTCGGCTGGGCCTCGATCGGCTTCACGCTGGCGCTGCTGTTCGTGTTCGTCGTGTACGCGTACGATACCCGTTCCCTGGCTACGGCCTGGAGCAGCGTGGGTACCCTGCGCCTGCCCGAGTGGTCGAAGCCCGCGGCAACGACTGACGAGGACGAAGACCTCGAACTGGCCCCGCGCCCGGTCGCTCGGCCCGGCGGTGAAGGCGACGAGGCGGACGAGGAACTGCGTTTGAAAGAAAACGTCCGGACGCTGGCAGCGGAAGCGGCGGCATCGCTCAGCGACCGCAGCAGTACCTGGACGAATTCGGTGGAAAAACCGGCGGGTCCGGTTCGCGCCGCGCCGACGCTGGTGGTCGAAAAAACCGAGGAGGAGGTACCCGCTCGACCGCTCGGGCTGGAAGTGGTACCCCCCAAACCGGAGGTACCCGTGGCCGAGCGACTCGTCGATGGCGAACCCAACGAGCAGCTTCTCCGCGAACACGGCCTCTACGACCCGACGCTCGACTTGCCGAAGTACCAGTTCCCAACGCTCGATTTGCTGAAGGATTACGCTGTCGACAAGGCACAGGTGACGCAGGAGGAACTGGAAGCGAACAAGGACAAAATCGTCGAGACGCTGGGCAACTACGGCATCGGCATTTCGTCGATCAAAGCCACCATCGGCCCGACCGTCACGCTCTACGAAATCATCCCGGACGCCGGGATTCGGATTCAGAAAATCAAAAACCTCGAAGACGACATCGCCCTCTCGCTGGCCGCGCTCGGCATTCGCATCATCGCGCCGATTCCGGGGCGGGGTACCATCGGCATCGAGGTACCCAATAAAAACCGCGAGATGGTGTCGATGCGCTCGGTCCTGACGAGCGAGAAATTCCAGAAGTGTACCTACGAATTGCCGGTGGTACTCGGCAAGACGATTTCCAACGAAATCTTCGTGACCGACCTCGCCCAGATGCCCCACCTGCTCATGGCCGGAGCCACGGGTCAGGGGAAGTCGGTCGGCCTGAACGTGCTGCTGACGTCACTGCTGTACAAAAAGCACCCCTCGCAGCTCAAGTTCATCCTCGTCGATCCGAAAAAGGTCGAACTGTCGCTGTTCAACAAAATCGAGCGGCATTTCCTGGCCAAACTACCCGACGTGGAGGAGGCCATCATCACCGAAAACAAGAAGGTCATCCACACACTCAATTCGCTGTGCATCGAAATGGACACGCGCTACGGGCTGTTGAAGGAAGCCGGGTGCCGGAATCTCAAGGAGTACAACGCCAAGTTCGTCCAACGCCGGTTGAACCCCGAAAACGGTCACCGTTTCCTGCCCTACATCGTGCTCATCATCGACGAGCTGGCCGATTTGATGATGACCGCGGGCAAGGAAATCGAGCAGCCCATCGCGCGGCTGGCGCAACTCGCGCGGGCCATCGGCATCCACCTCGTTGTGGCGACGCAGCGGCCCTCGGTCAACGTCATCACGGGTACCATCAAAGCCAACTTTCCGGCACGGCTGTCGTTTAAAGTCACCTCGAAAGTCGACTCGCGGACGATTCTCGACACCGGCGGGGCCGAGCAACTCGTGGGCCGGGGCGACATGCTGCTGACCGATAAGGAGGGCATCATCCGTCTGCAATGCGCGTTTGTCGACACGCCCGAAGTCGAAGAACTCTGCGATTTTGTGGGCAATCAACGTGGCTACGACTCGGCCTACCTGCTGCCCGAGTACGAGGGCGACGAAAGCGGCGAAGAGCGCGACATCGACATGGCCAACCTCGATCCGATGTTTGAGGAAGCCGCCCGGCTCATCGTGGTGCACCAGCAGGGGTCGACGTCGCTCATCCAGCGCAAGCTCAAACTCGGCTACAACCGCGCCGGTCGCCTCATCGACCAGTTGGAAGCTGCGGGCGTCGTCGGGCCGTTCGAGGGTTCTAAAGCGCGGGAGGTACTCGTCAAATCGCCCGACGAACTGGACGAAATCATCAAGGCCATGAGTTAAACGCAAGCCGTTGACTGCCAAAGCGTCGTGGTACCGAAATGTGGCACGACGTTTTTGTTTGGGCTTAAAAAACGTTAAAAACGTCGTTGACGTGTAACGGCTGAGTACCCGGACGTTGTTAGGTTTGCAACTCTTTTTCAGAAGACACCCATGAAAAAATTCCTGTTTTCAATCGCGCTGAGTACGCTGGTTGGGTTGACAAGTACCCGAGCTCAGGACGCCCGGGCCGCGGCCATTCTCGATGCGATGAGTAAAAAATACAAGGCCCTGAGTTCATTCAGCGCCAATTTTACCTACAGCGCCGAAGGCGGCGGCACCCAGCGGTACAAAGGCGACGTGACGGCCAAGGGCGGAAAATTTCGGTTGAAACTGGCCGGGCAGGAGATTTACAACGATGGCAAAACCGTAGCGACGTACGTCAAGGAAACCAACGAAGTAAACCTGTCGGATTACGAACCCGGCGACAACGAACTGAATCCGGCCAAGATTTATACGATTTACAAAAAAGGCTACACCAACCAATTCATCGGTGAAACAAAAGAAGGCGGGCAGACCTACGAAATCGTGGAGTTGACGCCCGAAGAGAAAAACGCGCAGGTGAAGTCAGTACGCATCACCGTAAACAAGGCCGACAAGTCGGTCAGAAGTTGGCGAATTACGGACAAATCGGGTAAAACGCAGACCTTCCAGGTTGATAAGTTCACGCCCAACGTGGCCGTAACCGACCAGTTTTTTGCCTTTGACAAAACGAAGTATCCCGGCGTGGAAGTCGTGGATCTGCGCTGAACGTACCAACTAAACGAAAAGCCCGCTCGGATACCCGGCGGGCTTTTCGTTTGGGGGTGGGAGTAAAAAGAAAGGTCCGGCTAAGAGCCGGACCTTTGCTTCACCTAACCACTTAAAAACAACGTAATGCGGGGCTTCAGGCAACCTGCGGCACGGGGTCGTTCCGGTGCATCAGATCGCGGAGGCGGGCTTCAAAATCCTTGCGTTTGCGTCGGGAGACGGGAACGCGCTGCCCATCGGAGAGTCGTACCTGGCCGTCTTCGGCGTCGTAGTAGTCGAGAAAGCGCAGGTTGATGACGAATGATTTATGTAGGCGTACCAACCACGGGTCATTGAGGTCGGGCAGAAACGTTTTTAGGGTTTTGCTGAGCAACAACCGTTGCCCGTCTTCGAGTACAAACGTCGTGTAATTGTTATCGGCTTCCAGAAACAGGATGCTCGCCACCGGAATCACGACCCGCCGGTGGTACGTCACCGGCAAACTGATGAACGGCAACTCGCGAAGCGAATGACTCGGATTTACTTCCCGCGGGACCCGCCCGACGTAAACGGGCACGTGGGTAGAAAACGAAAGCATGAGTTCATCCGATTTGGGTGGGTGATTAACTGGGCGGCATCATACAAAACAACGCATTCCTGAACGGGCCGTCAATCGCATAATCATGTGATGGCGTTCAGGCCCAGCCCCGTTGCAATGCCTTGGCGACGGCCTCGGCCTGCGAATGCACGTGGAGTTTTTCGTAAATCTTCTTGATGTGGGTCCGCACGGTATCCAGGCTGATGCCGCAGGCGGCGGCAATCATCTTGTAGCTGTTGCCGGCCACGAGCAGTTTGAGAATGTCCCGCTCCCGATCGGTAAACGACGGGGCGGGTTCGGTGGAGCGGACGGGCTCGCTCACCAGCCGCAGCACCTGGCGGGCCACGGTCGAGGTCATCGGGGCACCGCCTTCGTGGGCGTCGTGAATGGCTTCGAGCAGTCGGGCTGGAGCGGTGCGCTTGAGCAGGTACCCGACGGCCCCGCGCCGAATGGCTTCAAAGACGTGTTCGTCGTCTTCAAACACCGTCAGCATGAGCACGTTGACCGACAGACCTCGTTCGCGAATGAGCTGGAGTGCTTCCAGACCCGTCATGCCGGGCATGTCGATGTCGAGCAGGACGACGTCGGGCTGAAGGGTTTGCAGGTGCGTGAGAATGTCGACCGGCGTGGAAAACGCCCCGAGCAGTTCCAGGTCGGGTGATCCACGCAACAGCACACTCAGACTTTCGCGCAAGTCCTGGTGGTCTTCGTACAGAATGACGCGTACCGGCATGACTATCCGAGCTAAGGGGGCAATAGTACGGAAAATTCCGGCGGAGCGCCCTCACACATTCGGGTGAGGCGCGAAGCGCTCGAGCGGTACCCGCAGGCAGATGGTGGTACCCTGACCCGGTGCCGACGTGATGTCGAGGGTACCGCCGAGCTGGGCGGCGCGGCGGCGCATGTTGTGCAGACCGTTGCCGCTGCCAGTGGGCAGTTGGTTGGCGGCGAACCCGCGACCGTCGTCTTCCACGCAGAGTTCGAGGTGATCGTGGGTCGAGGTCACGCGGATGCGAACCCGCGTGGCGTCGGCGTACTTGACGATGTTGTGCAGTGATTCCTTGAAAATCAGGTACAGGTCGTACGGTTGGCCACTGGGTAAGGTCAGGTGGGCCACGCCGGGGGCGATGTCGATCTGGTACTCAATCTGGCGCGTTTCGAGTACCTCGGCGGCAAATTCACGCATCCGCACGGCCACGCTTTCGAAGTGATCGTGGTGGGGCTGGGCCGTCCAGACGATATCGCTCATGGCTTCGAGCACGTTCTGCGCATTCTGCTGAATGCGGTGAAGTACCGAGTGCAGAGGCGACGACTGGCCGGTGGCCTGCTGTTCGGCCGATTCAGCCAGGATGACAATGCTGGCCAGCGACGAGCCAACGTCGTCGTGCAAATCGCGGGCGATGCGGGTACGAATGCGTTCGTTTTCCTTCATCTGGTGCAGGAAACGCTGCTGGGCTTCTTTTTTTTCCCGCCGGAAGGCGTTGATGCGAATCCCCAACCCGACCGAGAGCAGGGCAATGCCCGCTGCCGAACCCCACATCGTGAGGCGGTCGATGACGCCGTTGCCTGGAACCAGACCCGCGTTGTGCAGGGCCGAACCGAACAAACCCGCCAGGACGAATACCCAGCTAATCAGGTAGTACCCGGCCAGCGGCTGACCGCGTCGGTACACGAAAACGGCAAAACCCAGCGCCAGCGCCGCGCTGAAAACCATGAGCAGGTCCGTGAGTTTGCTCGTAAAAAACGAGTAGCGCAGGGCCCCCAGCATGATGAGTACCCCAAACCCGACGAGCGTGTAGTAGCCCCAGCGCAGGTGGGGGAAGTTGCGGCGGATTTCTAAAAAATCCAGCGCAAACAACGAACCGAAGACCGTACAAAACCCGATCAGAAAGTTGGGAAGGGCGTTGGCCAGCTCGGGTCGGTCGGGTAGCAGGTACATGCCGCCAAAGCCCGAAATGAAAAACTGCAACTCCATCGTTCCCAGCAGGTAGATCGCGTAAATCAGAAAAATGCGATCGCGCAGGAAACCAAATAAAAACAGGCTGTACAGCAGTACGATGGTGATGATGCCGAGGTACGAGCCGATTTCCATGTTTTCGCCCGTCAGATGCAGCAGGTAATCGACCTCGTCCCAGACGGTCAGGTCGAAGTGCCGGGCCCCCCAACCCGCCACGCGCAGGTACCCCGTCAGGCGCTGGCCGGGTTCGAGATCCAGTTTGAAAACCTGGTACCGCTCGTGGTACTCGCGCTGGCGGAAGGGCCGAAGGTCGCCGTTTTGTTTCCGGACGACCTGCCCGTCGTCGTAGACCAGGTACAGGTCGCTGTAATCGAGGAGTGGGTCGTTGAGGTCAAGCAGCCAGGTCGTTTTCGAATCACGGGTCTGGCTTTCGAGGCGGAACCGGAGCCAGTGAGTCGCCCGGGAATCGCCGAAATTAAACATCGTCTTTTCGTGGGCCCGGAAGCGCCCGGTCTGGTCGGCCTGCCGAACCTGCGGAAAAGTCAGGAGTCCGTTGAAATCCGTCAGCAGGGAAACGGACGGGTTCAGCCGGACGCACTCCAGGCCGTCAGTCAACACCACGGGCAAGCGGTCGGCCTGGGCCGTCGCAAGGGTGGGCACTACGGCCCAACAAATCCATGATAGCCAACGGAATACGTTCACGAAATGGTTAGGTAAACTTCGGGTCAAATGTAGAACGCCCGTTTGAAAAATCGGACGGAACTCTACCAACGCGAAAAGGCGGTTCGCCAAGCGCCGCCTTTTTTTAACAATCGGAAAACGAAATCAGACCGGAACCGTCAGCAGCGATTCGAGGAGCCGACGCCCGTCGGTGTTGCCCACGTGCGGCTCGGCGGCGCGCTCGGGGTGGGGCATCAGGCCAAACACGTTGCGACCCGCGTTGCAGATGCCCGCGATGTTTTCGAGGCTGCCGTTCGGGTTGGCTTCGGGCGTGACGCGACCGGCGGCGTCGCAGTACCGGAACAGAATCTGATCGTTGTCGTTGAGTTGACGAAGGGTGTCGGCGTCGGCGAAGTAGCGGCCTTCGGCGTGCGCGATGGGAACGCGGTAGGCGCGGTTCGGATCGAGTTCGCTCGTGAAAAGCGAGTCGGTCGTTTCGGGTTTGAGGTAGGTGTTTCGGCTGATGAAGGTCTGGCCTTCATTGCGCAGCAGTACCCCCGGCAGCAGACCGGCCTCAACCAGAATCTGGAAGCCGTTGCAGATGCCGAGCAGGTACCCGCCGTCGTTGGCGTGGCGGATGACCGCGTCCATGATCGGCGAAAACCGGGCAATCGCCCCGCTTCGCAGGTAGTCGCCGTACGAAAAGCCGCCGGGCAGGACCAGAAAATCAGCGCCCTGTAGATTGGTTTCCTTGTGCCAGAGCTTCACGACGGACTGGCCGAGCACGTCGCCGAGGATGTGCACGGTATCGTCGTCGCAATTGGAACCGGGGAAAACGACTACGCCGAATTTCATGGAGGGGGAGCGCTGAGTGGGTTTGCAAAGTTGCAAAAAAACGCCCACGGTTGGGAGCCGTGGGCGGGTAAATCTTGATGGACGGCGGTCAGAGCGTCACCTTGCCGTGGTCACCGTCGCGGTACGGCTCGCCGGTCAATACGGCCTTGAGCATTTTGAAGCCGACGACGAGTTTGCTCGACGAACCGTCCCAGTACTCGGCTTCGTCGATGGTCACTTTCAGCAGCGTGAGTTGCGGATCGTTAAGACCTTCGGGAAACCAGGCTTTGAGAGCGGGCGTGTAGAGTTCTCTTTTCCTGGCCTCGCTATCCACCTGCACCGCCGTGCCCTTCACCGAAACGTACGTGTTGGCTTCGGGGTCGGCGTAGGCTAAGCAAACCTGGTGCTCCTGCGAGATTTCGTCCATTTTGCCCGACGATTCCTTCGTGAAAAACCACAACGTACCGTCGTCGTCCATCTCGTTGGTCTGCATCGGTCGGCTGCGGAGGCCCCCGTCTTCGGCAACGGTCGTCAGCATCGCCACGCGGACGTTCTTGATTTTATCTTTCAGCAACGTGAGTTGCTCGGTCTGGCTTGGGGTTTCCATGCGTGTGAAAGGTTTTTTGAACCGTTTTCCCGAAAAACCCATGCCATTCGCTACTCGACGGGCGATTGCAGCACGCGCACGTAAAACCGATCCTGGGCTACCTGAAAGCGCTGCCCGTCTTCTTTTTTGAGCGTGATGGTCTGCCACTGGCGCGTCGGGCGGAGGGTTTCGTACGTCTTGCCGTCAAACGTCACCTGCACCGGCATCGCGAAGCCCGGCTCCTGCGCCACCCAGCGGTACGACAGCTTGTACTTTTTGGGATTGTCGACGCCCCGGTACTCCAGCACCGGTGGCTGAGCCGAGCGGAGGTACTCCCGGAAAATCGGCCCCAGGTCCTGACCCGTCGACTGGCTGAAATACGCCATGACCTCCTCGCTCGTGACGCTGCGGTACCTGAACCGTTCGTAAAACCCGCGCAGGGTACCGAACCAGAGTGAATCGTTGGCGACGACGTGGCGCAGCGTGTGCAGCATCCAACTGCCTTTGTAGTAAATGTCGGCGTCGGGCTGTGGGTAGTTTACGCCTAGCGGGCCGAGCATGGGAAACTTGTTTTTAATCTTCGCCCGCTGCCCGACGAGGTACTTCAGCGCCACATCGTAGCTTTTCGTGTGTTCGAGGTACAGAAATTCAAGGTACGTCGTAAAAGCCTCGTGAATCCACAGTTCGGCGTGGTCGACGCAACTCACCGCGTTGCCGAAGTACTCGTGCCCCGACTCGTGGATGATGATGAAGTCGAAGCCGTAAATCGGCAGGTTGCGGAAAAAATTGCCGTACGCAATGGCCCCCTGGTGTTCCATGCCCCAGTACGGCGTCTCGACGAGCGCGTACCCGTCGCGCCAGAAAGGGTACTTGCCAAGGTACTTCTCGTAAGCTGTCAGCATGGGTTTCACCTGCGTGAAGTGCTCCTTCGCCCGGTCGGCGTGGTACCGGAAAACGTAGTAGTCCAGGGCCAGTTTGTCGCCGTCGGCGGCTACGTACTCGTCTTTCAGATTCACGTAATCGCCCACGTTGAGCGTTACGTTGTAGTTGTTGATGGGGTACGTCACGGCCCACTCGAACGCCTCGAACCCGTCGGGCCGCAGGGCGCGGCGGCGGAGATTGCCGTTCGAAACGCCCATCAGGCCCTTCGGTACCGCGAGGGTGATGCGCATCGAGTCGGGTTCGTCAGAGAGGTGATCTTTGCAGGGCCACCAAAGGCTCGCGCCGATGCCCTCGCAGGCGACCGTCACCCAGGGTTTGTCATTGAGGTTTTCGCGCCAGTCAAAGCCGCCGTCCCAGGGCGCGTTTTTGGCTACGACGGGTGCCCCGGCGTACTCGACGGTCAGCGTACCCGTCGTCCCAGCAGTTTGTTTGGTTGGAAAATCGACGAAAACGGCATGACCCTCGCGCTGAAATTTGAGTGGTTTGTTCCCCGATGAAATCCGCGAAATGGTGAGGTTATTGAACAAATCGAGTTGCAGCCGCGTGAACGAATTGACGACCCGGTACCGAATCGTGTTGCGCCCTTCAATGCGCTTCGCCGTGGGAATGACCTTGACGTGGAGGTCGTAGTGCTGTACGTCGTAGCACGACCGCAGCGGCGAGAGCGTACCGCGCAGGGTATCCTGCCGGGTAAACGTCGATTGCGCCCACGCGGAACTGCTCAACCCCACGAGCAAAATCAACAGAAAAAAACGTTTTTCCATACGTTTGTGAACCAATCGAAGGCTCCGCATCGTAAACGAACTAAGTAGTTTTTTTAGGCAATTCGTCTGGCGGAACGCTACCCGATTTTTACGCATGAAACTCATTGAATGCCCCCGCGACGCGATGCAGGGCGTGACGGAATTCATTCCGACCGCTGTAAAAATTGCGTACCTCCAGCGCCTGCTCGCCGTGGGTTTTGACACGCTCGACTTCGGCAGTTTCGTTTCGCCCAAAGCCATTCCCCAACTCCGCGACACGGCCGAGGTACTCGGCGGACTTGATTTGTCGACGACGGGTACCCGCCTGCTCGCCATCGTGGCGAACGTGCGCGGGGCCGGGGAAGCGGCTCGGTACCCAGCCATCACCTACGTGGGTTTTCCGCTTTCGGTTTCGGAAACCTTCCAGCGGCGCAACACGAACAAAGCCATTGCCGAAGCGCTCGCCGAGGTAGCGGCCATCCAGGAAATCGTCGTCCGCGCCGGGCAGCAGCTCGTCGTGTATCTATCGATGGGATTCGGCAATCCCTACGGCGATGCGTACAGCCCGGCTTTCGTGACCGAATTTACCGAACGACTCATCCGCCTCGGCGTTTCGATCATCGCCCCGTCGGACACGGTCGGGACGGCGACCCCCGCAGCCATCGAGGCGCTGTTCGGCGAACTGCTTCCAGCGTTCCCGAACGTTGAATTCGGTGCCCACCTGCACGCCACGCCCGCGGGCGTCGAAGAAAAAGTGGCGGCGGTGGCTCGGGCGGGCATCCGGCGCATCGACGGGGCCCTGCGCGGCTACGGCGGCTGCCCGATGGCCGACGACCACCTGACCGGCAACCTTCCCACCGAGCGCATCGTGGCCTGGCTGGACCAACACGGCGACGTGCCGACGCTGCACCGGGAAAACCTGGCGGAGGCCCTGCGGTACGCGGAGCAGGTGTTTGCGGGTACCGCTACGGCATAAACTGCGCCCGCGCTTCGGCCTTGACGAAGGCCAGCGTTGCGGCGGTGGGGTCAGGGCGGTCGTAGAGCGATTCACCCAGACGCCGGGCGAGTTCGATGGGCGGGGCAGTGGGGTCGAGGCCCGTGGCTGCCTGATTGATGAGGGCGGCGATTTCGTTCTGCGTCAGGCGGATGCGTTCCCAGGCTTCGTCGCTGAGGTAGAGTTGCTGGGCCAGGTTGTGGGCAAATTCTTCCCTGATTTCCGATAGCAGCACCTGCTGGTATTCCAGCACGTGTTCGGCGCGGCCACTCGTGCGAAGCAGCAACTGATTCGGGCTGATGCGTTCCAGAAACAGACACATCCGCTCGTAGGCCTGAAGCCGGATGGGCAGTACCGTACGGGTACGTTCTTCGTCCTGACGATCGGTACGCTGATTTTTCAGGAATGCATTCAACGTGAGGTAAACGGCGTACAAAACCAAACCGGCGGGGAGGAGTACCTGGAGCAGATCGGCGAGGAGTTCCATGCAGAACGGACAACGAAACCGGGAAAACGGTTCCCGCCCCAAAACTACCTATTTTTGCGGCGGCAAGTACCTCCGTTCTGTTTCTGATGACCGATCTCCCCGCCCCCCTCACCCTGACGCCCGAAGCCCGGCAAGCCGTGCGGGCCATTCGTGCTGAGAAAGCCATCCCCGCTTTCTACGCGTTGCGGGTGGGCCTGAAGGGAGCGGGCTGCGGCGCGGAGTACCTGCTGGGCTTCGACCACCCGACCCCGACGGACGAGCAGTACGACCTCGACGGCATCCGGGTACTCGTCGACCGCAGGCACCTGCTCTACGTGGTTGGGCTGGAAATTGATTTTGAGTCCGGCGAAGCCGGGGCCGGGTTTACGTTTCAGGCAGCGGAGAAAGTGGGCAGTTCTGAGTGAGCAGTAGGCAGAATGATTTTACTGCCTACTGCCACTGCCTACTGCCGACCTGAGAATTGCCTACTGCCACTGCCCACTGCTCACTTGGAATCTACTCCTCCACCTTCACGTGCCCCCAGTTCTCGCCCGAGCGGATGCGGTTGAGTTGGGTGTGCGTGATGCCAAATTGCTTGGCAATCATTTTGAGACGATTCTTTTCGTTTTTGAGCATTTTCTTGATCATGATGACCTTGCTCTCCGTCAGTTTGTAGTTTTTCGTGCGGCGGGGGGCTGCTTTTTCCTTCAGCGCCGGATTCTCGCGATTGTGGTCGTTCATGCCGTCCCGCGTGACCCATTGCAGGTTTTCCCAGTGGTTGTTGAGCTTGTCGTAATCGAGATGAATGACGAAGCGGTGTTCGGCACTCGGGCGGGAAAGGAAAAATTCCGCCACCAGCTTGTGGACGTACCGGTTGGCCGTTTTGTTGCCGGGAAGCCGGATGTTGAGCGATTTATAGCCCTGAATGACCGAACCTTTGATGAATTCGCCTTCGGGATCATTCTGGAAACTACGGAGCCGTCCGTAATTGGAAACTTCGTACCGGGGCGGATTTTCGACTTCGCCAAACGGAATGATCCTCCATTTTTCATTCCAGAAACTGCCGCTCTTTTTTTCGCTCATGGGAAGCTGACGTTTAGTCCAACTGTTCGGAAAACTATGACTTAACTGGTTGAGTATCGAAAAGTTTTGATTGCAGTAGCTTTGCTGACGAAAAGTTAAACACCGCGCAAAAAATAGCAGTAAAACCGTCAGACCGTTAAAAGTCAGGACAGAATTGGTACAGCCTTTCTGGTACGGCACACCTCTTTTGACCAGTAATCGCAGCCGTACTGATGAATCCAGGCGGCTGTAATTCGTATGAAAACGTTAGTGCTTGGCGCGTCCGAAAATCCGGCGCGATACGCCCACGCAGCAGCCCGTCGGCTGATGCAATCGGGTCACGAAGTCGAACTAATCGGTTCTCGTAGCGGTGAAATTGCCGGTCAATCCATCCAAACCGGTCAACCGGAGTTGCGGGATGTCGACACGGTCACGCTGTACGTCGGGCCACGCAACCAGCTGCCCCTCATCGACTATATTCTGAATCTCAAACCCCGGCGCATCATTTTCAATCCGGGTACCGAAAACCCGGAATTTGAGGCGAAGGCCCGCCAGGCGGGCATCGAACCCGTCGAGGCCTGCACGCTGGTCATGCTGGCGACGAAGCAGTACTGATTGTCTGGTTGTTTGGTTATTTTCTTGTTTTCAACAACTAAACACTCAAATCTCCAAACAACCAATCACCACCGAATCAGCGCTGAAGCCCAGGTGAAGCCGCTGCCAAACGCAGCGAGGCAAACGAGTTGGCCCGGCTGCAGACGACCGTCTTCCCAAGCTTCCGAAAGCGCGATGGGGATGGACGCAGCGGTCGTGTTGCCGTAGCGCTGAATGTTTGAAACGACTTTCTCCTCGGGAATGCCCATCGACTTGCGCACGTAGTCGGTAATGCGCTGGTTGGCCTGGTGGGGTACGAGCAGGTCGAGGTCGGCGGCGGTGTAGCCGTTGGCGTCGAGGGCTTCCTGGATGACTTCTGGAAACCGGACCACGGCGTGCTTAAAAACGGCGTTGCCGTTCATGACCACTTCCAGAGTACCCTGCTCAATCATTTCGGGAGCAAACCAGCGACCCGGACGGCTGCTGCCAGGATCCTTCACGTACAAATCTTCGGCAAAGCGCCCGTCAGCGTGGAGGTGCGTCGACAGGATGGCGTGATCCGGCGAATCCGCTGCCTGGAGTACCGCCGCGCCCGCGCCATCCCCGAAAATGACGGCTACGTTGCGGCCTTCGGTCGATTTGTTGAGAAACGACGACTGAATTTCGGCTCCCACCACGAGCACCGTCCGGTACATGCCCGAGCGCACGAACTGGTCGGCGACCGACAGCGCGTAGACGAAACCCGAGCACTGGTTCCGCAGGTCGAGCGCGCCGATGCCTTCCAAGCCCAATTCGCGTTGAAGCAGTACTCCGTCGCCGGGAAAATAATAATCCGACGTGATGGTGGCAAATACGATAAACTCCACGTCGCTGACCCGCAATCCGGCCCGCTCGATGGCCATCCGGGCCGCCCGCGCCCCGAGGTTGGCGACGGTATCGGTCACGGGGTCGAACCAGCGCCGTTCGCGAATGCCCGTTCGCTCCGTAATCCAGGCGTCCGATGTGTCCATCATGCCTTCGAGGTCGTGATTGGTCACGACCCGTTCGGGAACGCAATGGCCAAGTCCGGTGAGGCGGGCGTAGGGCATGGGGAGGTGAAGTGAGCAGTGGGCAGTGGTAGTAGGCAGTCAAAAGCAAGTCAGATTCTGCCCACTGCCACTGCCCACTGAGTTAAGCGGGTCGGACATCCGCCGTAAATTCTTCCATAATCAAATTAGCGAGGAGCTTTTCGCAGGCCGTGCGGACCATCGCCTCGGCGGCTTGCTGCGACTCGGCTTCAACTTCGAGCGTGATGTGCTTGCCGATGCGGACGTGGTCGATGGCATCCAGGCCCAAATTGTGCAGACCCAATTTGACGGCTTTGCCTTGTGGGTCCAGGATTTCCTTCTGGGGCATGACGTTGATGTCGGCGAGGTACTTCATGAAGGGAAAATGGCGAGTTAGGAGTGGGGAGGTGCCGCCGTTCGCCGGTGCACGACAAGCGAAACCATCACGTACACAAACAGAATGATCGGAACGGCGGCAAAGTTGAGTAAAATCAGCAGGACGCCCGAAATCCCCAGCAAAATAAATCGGGCTTCGTTGCCCGTCCAACCCCAGGTTTTGAACTTGAACGCCAGCAACGGCAGCTCCGCCACCAGCAGGAAACACATCAGAAACACGAACCCCACGGCCACGTAGGGATTCGCGAAGGCGCGCGTCAGGAACAGGCTCAGCGGGGCTTCGTCGAAACTTTCCATCACGAACGACAGCGCGGCGATGAGAATCGCGTTGGCCGGTGTTGGTAGGCCAATGAACTGGTCGGTCTGGCGGGTATCGACGTTGAATTTGGCCAGTCGTAACGCCGAAAACACGGCCAGCAGAAAAGCCACGAGCGCCACCTGCTCGGGTACCTCGGCCCAAATCTGGAGCATCTTGAACCACATCGCCGCGGGCAGTACCCCAAACGTCACGACGTCGGCCAGCGAGTCGAGTTCCTTGCCGATGGGCGAAGTGACGTTCAGCAACCGCGCCACGAAGCCATCGAGAAAATCGAGTACTGCCGCGATGCCGATAAAAATGCCGCCGAAGGCGGGCGAAACGTTGTGACTCAGTACCTCAACCAAGCCAAGGCAACCGCAAATCAGGTGTCCGCAGGTCAGGGCATTGGGAAGGTGGCGGAGGAGGGGCATGGGTTTTGGTTTTGAGTCGGCAGTAGTCAGGGGCAGTAGGCAGTCAAATGCAAGTTAAACTCTGCTTACTACTCCTGCCCACTGCCGACTTTGTCACGCCAGCCGCGCATGTCGGCCGACGAAAGGGTTATGAATTTTTTCGTGGCCGATGGTCGTGGCGGGGCCGTGACCGGGGTAGATTTCCACGGCATCGTCGAGTAAAAACAATTTCTGCGTGATGCTGTGGATGAGGTCGTCGTAACTGCTGTTGGGGAAATCGTACCGACCGATGCTTTCGTAAAACAGCACGTCGCCGCTGAAGCACGAACGGGACTCCCGGTGCAAAAACGCCACGTGCCCCGGCGCGTGACCGGGCGTGAAGAGTACCTCCAGCGTCGTCTCGCCAAACGTGACGGGTACCCCTTCCACCAAAAATTCCTGCGGCAGTACCTCCTCGTAATCGAAAAAACCGTAGCTCGGCGCGTAAGCCGTCACGGCCCGGAGCGTGGGCAAATCCAGCTCGTGCAGGTACAGCGGCGCGCCGGTGGTGTAGTGAACGAAGGCATTGCCCAGGACGTGGTCGACGTGCCCGTGGGTGTTGAGCAATTTCGTGACGGTCAGGCCCTCCTCGTCGAGGTACTGTTTCAGCTCGGCGCGTTCGTCGGTCGTAGCGCAGCCGGGGTCGATGACGACGGCCTCGCCGGTGTCGTCCGAGAGGACGTACGTGTTTTCGCGGAGCGGGTTGAACGTAAAAACTTGAATTTGCAGCATACGCGGAAGCGGTACCATCGCGGCGCAAAAGTAGCCGGATTTCCCGGACTACGACTCCGGTCGGGCCAGGGCGAAGAGCGTTGGTTTTTTGTGGAGGTCCGGCTTCCGCGACTTCCACCACGTGATCGAATGCGACTGGACGAATTCGTCGGGGGCCGTCAGGTTAGCGGCTACGCAGAGGCGGGTACCGGGCTGGCAGTGGGCGAGGAGGTCGTTGAAGAGCGCGTTGTTGCGGTAGGGCGTTTCCATGAACAACTGCGTCTGGCCGGTTTGCCAAGCCACCTTTTCGAGCGCCTTCACCCGGCTGACGCGCTCGGCTTTGTCGATGGGCAGGTACCCGTGAAACGCAAACGACTGCCCCGAAAACCCCGAGGCCATCAGCGCCAGCAGAATCGACGACGGCCCCACGAGTGGTACCACCCGCCAGCCCAGCTCGTGCGCGATGCTGACGGCCACCGAGCCCGGATCGGCCACGCCGGGGCAACCGGCCTCGGAGAGTACCCCGGCGTCGGTGTTCGTTTGGGTGAGTTCAGTGAGTTGCCGATGGGTGTTGGCGGGCGGGGTATCTTTCGAGAGTTCGTAAAACGTCAGCTCGTCGATGACGTGGCCAGTTTTCAGCTCGCTGATGAAGCGCCGGGCGGTGCGGAGGTTTTCGGCGAAGAAATAGGTGTTGCGGGTTAGGACTTCGCGGATTTGGGGCGAGAGGACCTGCTCGGCGGTACCGGGAGCGAGGACGGTGGGAATTAGAAAGAGGTTAGGCATGATTGACAAATTTCATCACGGCCCCAACAAACGCCTCCGGCTGTTCAGCATGCACCCAGTGCCCGGCTCCGGCGATGGTTTCAATCTGTGCATTCGGAAAAATCCGCCGGACGTCGGCTTCGTCTTCGGGCAACACGTAGCTCGATTCCTCGCCCCGCAAAAACAGCACGGGTTTCGTCGTCACGCGCGGATTCGTCAGTTCGCTGCCGACGAGGTGAATGTCCCGCGTGATGACGGGCAGGTTCAGTCGCCAGTCGAAGCGGTTCGTGTCGGGATTGCGGTAGAGGTTCTTGAGTAAAAATTGCCGGGTCCCTTCGTGATCCTCGTAATCGCGCAGATGCAGTTCCGCCGCCTGCCGACTGGTCAGCTTCCCCAGGTCGAGCGCGTTCAAACCGGCCAGAATCCGGGCGTGATGAATTGGATAAAACCTCGGCGCAATGTCCACCACGACCAGTTTGCTCCAGGCGTCGGGGTAGCTCATGGCAAATTGCATGGCCGTTTTCCCGCCCATCGAATGCCCGATGATGACGGGGTTTTCGAGCCCCTGATCCGTGATGAATTCCATCACGTCGGCGGCCATTTCCACGTACCCAAACGCATCGCTGCGTGGCGACCGGCCGTGGTTGCGCTGGTCGAGGAGGAACACGCGAAATCGTTCGCCGAGTACCTTCCCGACCGTCAGCCAGTTGTCAGCCGAGCCGAATACGCCGTGCAGAATGATCATCGCCGGGCCCGTTTCGCCCGTTTGGCGGAAGAAGAGTTTCATTGTTGAGAAGAAAGGAACAGGGAAAACGGAGAAACGAGCAGCGAAGAAATAACTCCTTTCTTCATTTTCCCTGTTCCTTTCTCCTTTTTCCTCTACTGCACATCAACCACTTTTTCCTGCGCGGTCGTCAGGTACCCAATGGGCTTTAGGGTGTACCCCTGCTCGCGGGCGACTTCCTCGAACAGATCTTTCCCCAGCGGCTCGACGGCCACGAGCAGCCCACCGCTCGTCTGCGGGTCGGCGAGGACGAAACGCTGTTCGTCCGTCAACTCGACCACGCATTCGCCGTAGCTGTCCCAGTTGCGGTGGGTACCGCCGGGGATAGCTCCCTGCGCGAGGTACTCCTCCAGGTAGGGCAGTTTCGGTACCGCCCCGTAGTCGAGTACCGCCGAGAGGCCGCTGCCTTCGGCCAGCTCGCGCAGGTGGCCGAGCAGCCCGAAGCCCGTTACGTCGGTGAGGGCCTTGACCTGCGGCAGTCGGCCCAGCGCGGTACCCAGGCGGTTGAGCTGCGCCATCTGACGCGGGGCCAGATCGGCGTGTTCGGGGCGAAGTATGCCTTTTTTCTCCGCCGTCGTCAAGATGCCCACGCCGAGCGGCTTGGTCAGGTAGAGCAGGCAGCCTTCGGTGGCTGTGTTGTTTGGCTTGAGGTGTTCGAGGCGCACGCGGCCCGTCACGGCCAGCCCGAAAATCGGCTCGGGACTGTCGATGCTGTGCCCGCCCGCGAGCGGAATGCCCGCCTCGGCGCAGATCGCCCGACTGCCTTCGAGTACCCGCCGGGCCACCTCGGGCGGCAGCACGTTGACCGGCCAACCCAGAATGGCGATGGCCAGCAGCGGCTCGCCGCCCATCGCGTAGACGTCAGAGATGGCGTTGGCCGAAGCGATGCGCCCGAAGTCGAAGGCGTCGTCGACGATGGGCATGAAAAAATCGGTGGTCGAGATGATCGCTTCGCCGGTACCCAGGTCGTAGACGGCCGCGTCGTCGCGGCTGTCGTTGCCGACGAGCAGCGCCGGATGAGGTGCCGTCGGCAGGCTGGTCTTTAGCATCGCGTCAAGGACCTTCGGCGAAATTTTACAGCCGCACCCGGCCCCGTGGCTGTACTGCGTGAGGCGGACGGATTCCTGAGTTTGGGTCATGATTCAATGAGCGCGTTCGTCGCGGAAAATAAGGGTGAAGTCGCCTGCCGACAACAATTTCCGAGCCGACAAGTTTAGAGAGTCAAAACGAAAAAGTACAATTTTTGTTCGTTTCGACGACTTAACGATTAATTAACACAGCGGCGATGGGCCTATTTAAACTTTTTGCTGCATTAAATGGCTGATTCAGCTACTTAAAATGGGTGACGTAGCATTTTGGCGCGACCGGCCCGTTGAAGAGCTGACCGATTTCCCGTTACTTTGCGGCTGATTTCAGTACCCACAGTACCTTATTAATTTCCAAACTAACCAACACGAAAACCAAAATTGTATGCTGAAGCAGGTTTTACCACTTCACCGAGTTTTAGGCGTACTTCTTATGGTCCTGACAGCGATGCTGGCGGGTACGCAGACGTACGCTCAGGTGACGACTTCCTCGATCACGGGGATTGTCACCGACGAAAAAGGCGAACCGTTGCCTGGTGCGACAGTCATCGCTATCCACGAGCCCTCGGGTTCGCGCTACGGTACCACCACCAACGCCGCCGGGCGGTACAACTTGCCCGGTACGCGCGTGGGCGGACCATACCGCATCACGGCGACGTTTGTCGGGTACAAGGAGCAGGTTGTCGAGGGCATCACGGCTAACCTCGGGACGGCGGCCAATGCCGACTTTAAACTCGCCGATGAAAGCGCCCAATTGCAAGAGGTGGTCGTAACGACGAGCCGGAGTGACGTGTTCAGCTCGAACCGGACGGGGGCTGCAACGACCATCGGGAAGGAAGCCATCAACACACTGCCGACCGTCAGTCGCTCCATCAATGATTTCACCCGATTAACACCCCAAGCCAGCGGCAGCTCTTTTGGGGGGCAGGACAATCGCCTCAACAACATCACCGTCGACGGGGCCTTCTTCAACAACTCGTTCGGCTTGTCGGGCCAACCCGGTGGTCGCACATCGGTATCGCCGATTTCGATCGATGCCATTGAAGAAGTTCAGGTGAACATCGCTCCGTACGACGTGCGCCAATCGAACTTCACGGGAGCGGGTATTAATGCCGTCACCCGAAGTGGTACCAACGACGTATCAGGATCGGCGTTTTACATCTGGCAAAACAATAATTTCCTCGGTGACCGGGCGAAAGACTTGCCAGTGGTCATCGGCCAGTTTAACAAACAACTCTACGGCTTTCGGTTGGGTGGCCCACTGATCAAAAACAAGCTGTTTTTCTTTGTCAACGGTGAAATTGAGCAATTGACGCAACCAGCCACGACCTGGGTTGCTTCGCGCCCCGGTGCCCAGGGTCAGGTTTCACGAACGCTGGCGACGGACCTCGATGCACTGAGTTCCTTCTTAGGCACGAATTTCCAGTATGAAACAGGTCCTTACGAAAACTTCGATGCCGGTACCTACGCCAACAAGTTTCTGACGCGCCTCGACTGGAACATCAACGACAAGCACAAGTTCAACATCAGCTACCGTCAACTGGTATCGGGAGCGGACATTCTGACTTCCAACAGCAATTCACTCGGCTTCGGAAACCGGCGTACGAATATCAACTCGATGGCCTACCGCAACTCGGGATACGTGCAGAACGAAGACAACTGGGCACTCATCGGCGAATTGAACTCGACGTTTAGCAGCAAGATGTCGAACCAATTAATCTTAGGGTACTCGTTCAGCCGGGAAGACCGGGGGCAGCAGGGAGCCAATTTTCCGACCATCGACATCCTTCAAACGAACCAGACGTACATTGCTACGGGTCTGGACCCCTTCACGCCGAAGAACCGCCTGAACTATGGTACCTTCCAACTGCAGGATAACTTCACGTATTACGCCGGCAAGCACACCGTCACGGCGGGCGTCTCGCTCCAGCGGATTCGGACGGAAAACCTGTTCTTCCCTGGTTCGTTAGGGGTGTACATCTTCAGTTCGCTGGCCGACTTCTACACGGCGGCCAATGCGTTCGTCGCCAACCCCAGCCTGACCACTTCGCCGGTGGCGATCAATCGTTTCCAGTTCCGGTACTCGCTCCTGCCCAATGGAGCCGATCCGCTCCAGATTCTCCAGATCACGTACCCTGGAGTGTATCTGCAAGACGAATACAACGTAACGCCCAATCTGAAAATAACCGGTGGCATTCGGGTGGACGTACCGTTCTTCAGTAATACGGCCCTGGAAAATCCGGCTATTTCGAGGTTGAGCTTCCGCGATGAGACGGGCAGCGTGGTTCAATACAACACGGGAAAATTGCCAAATGCTTCGCCGCTGTGGTCGCCGCGCGTTGGGTTCAACTGGGACATTTCGGGTAAGAAAACCACGCAATTGCGCGGAGGTACCGGCATCTTTACCGGCAATCCGCCGTTTGTCTGGATCTCGAACCAAGTCGGTAATAACGGGATACTAACGGCGCTCATTGAGCAGAACAACACGAGGAATTTTCCTTTCCGAACCGACATGTCGGGTTTTATTCCGGCCAATCCGACGGGTAATACTAGCTTCGATATTGCCGTTACCGACCCGAAATTCAAGTTTCCACAAATCTGGCGCTCCAACTTCGCCGTCGATCAGCGCCTACCGTTTGGTTTGATTGGTACGCTTGAGTTCATCTACTCGAAGAACGTCAATGCCGTGAAGTACATCAACGCCAACCTCGAACCGGCTACGGCGACGTTCAACTACGCCGGTGACACTCGGCCTCGTTTCCCCGGTTCGCCGGGTCTATTCACGGCACCTACTACGCGCGATCAGGCCCTGCGTATCAACGACGCCGTCGTGCAAAACATCGTGCTGCAGAACACGAACCAAGGGTCGGTTTACAGCATCACGGCGGAATTGAAAAAGCCATTTGCGAAAGGGTTCTATGGCTCGCTGGCCTATAATTTCAGCGAAGCCCGCGACCTGACGAGTGCCGGATCGATCGCGGCCGGTTCGTGGACGGGGAACTTCACGGTGCGCGGCAACAACCTACCCGACCTGGCCTTCTCTGACAACGACCAGCGCCACCGCGTCATTGGTTCGCTCTCGTACCGCCTTGATTACGGCGGTAAGTTCGGTGGGTCAACGGCCATTTCGCTCTTCTACAACGCCTTCAATCTGGGCCGCTACTCGTACCGCTACGGCGGCGACCTCAACGGCGACGGCGTCAATAATAACGATCTGCTCTACGTTCCGGGCCGGGCCGCGGACCTGACCTTCTCGGCCTTCACCCGGACGTACCGCGATGCTAATAACGTTCAGCAAACGGTAACGTTCTCGCCCGAACAGCAGAGTGCCGCCTACGAAGCGTTCATCAATCAAGACCCGTACCTGCGCACCCGCCGAGGTCAGTACACCGAACGTAACGGCGCGTTGCTGCCGTGGGTAGCCCGTGCGGACCTGTCGATCATTCAGGAGTTTTTCGTTCGAGTGGGCAAGAATGGCAAGCGCAACACCCTGCAGTTCCGGGGCGACGTGCTGAACGTAGGCAATCTGCTTAACAATGCCTGGGGGGTGGCGCGCATCGTCAACGTAAACCAACCCCTGAGTGTGGCTTCGGTCAATGCCACGACGGGCGTACCCGTGTTTCAATTTTCGAGCATCACCGGTCCAGATGGCGTCACGCCGGTCCTGCCGTCGACCTCGTTCCGCACCAGCACGGGTACCAGCGACGTATATCAAGCGCAGTTTGGCCTGCGCTACATTTTCAACTAAGCGAATTTCCCGCTACGAAAAACGCCCCGACCGGTACCGGTCGGGGCGTTTTTGCTTTCCAAAAAGCAACCTTAAGACAGCCACACCCGGCAGCTTACTTCTTGCGTCTGCCCCGGCTCCAGCATCAGCAGCCCTTCACCCAAGTTGAACACATCGACGTTGCAACTGAGCGGCTCGATGGCGATGCGGTCGGTTTCGCCGGGGGTGTAGACGACGAGGTACTCAAACTTGCCCGCGCCGCGTTCCTGCCAGAGGTTCAGCGTGCGCCGGGTGGCCGTGTCGCGGAGTTGGGTCAGCGAGCCGCCGTCGGCGTCGGGCGCGTCGAGAGCGAAGGCGCTGTCGAGCGTGCGGCCTGAGAGCGGAAGCCAGGTGTGGCCTTCGGCAAAGGGTTCGCGTCCGGCGGGCATCATGCGCTCGTCGAGCACAATGGCCTCGCGGGTGGGGAGCTTGATTTCCCAGGTTCCGCGGGTACCGCCGAGGCGGAAGTATGGATGCCAGCCTAAGCCCGCCGGGAGGGGCGTGGTACCGGTGTTCGTGATCCGGTACCCGAGTTCGAGTACCCCGTCGGCGCCGAGCGTGTAGGTCACGTCGAAATCGAACGGAAAGGGGTACCCCGGAAAGCCGCCGCGGTACCCGCGCCGGAGCGTCAGGCGGGCGTGCCGGGCGCTGGCTTCCTGGGCGAGTACCTCGAAGGCCTCGTCGTGCACGAAGCCGTGGAGGGCATGGCCGCGGTCGGGTTCGTTGAGGGGCAGGAAGTACTCGCGGCCCCCGAATCGGTACCGTCCGTCGCGGATGCGGCTCGGGAAGGGAAACAAGTGCGCGCTGGGGTACCCGCCGTCAGCCAGAAATTCATCCTCGGTTCTTGCGCCCTGAATCACCGTGACGGGCTGGCGCGCGTGGGCCAGTACCAGGTGCCGGATGCGCGCCCCGTGCTCGGGCACGACGTAGACGGCGTCGCCGCGGCGGGGGTTGTGCAGCACGTATTCGGTAAGCGTGCCGAAGGCTTGGCGAGTGAGGTTCATGGGTTTTGGCAAGAAGAAATAGGTGCCAAAACTAAGCAGACATGAAACAAAACTCCCTTCCTTGAAAAGGAGGGGAGTTTTTTGATTCACATCCTGTTTTCACAAACTCATCAATTCCTTAAACCGAATGGCCTGGCGGCGGGAGATTTCAATCTTCTCAGCCTTGTCGCCGCCGCGGAGGGTGACGAGCAGGCCGCCCGAAAACCAGGGTTCGATTTTGTCGATGAAATTGAGGTTGATGATGTGCTTGCGGTTGGCGCGGAAGTACGTCTTCGGGTCGAGGCGGTCTTCGAGGGCGTTGAGCGACTTGAGGACCAACGGCTTCTGGTCGTCGAAGTGCAGCCGGACGTAGTTGCCCATCGATTCAAACAGCCGGACTTTGCCCAACTTCACGAACCAGCACTTTTCGCCGTCTTTCACGAACACCTGATCGGCCTCGGTGAGCATCTTGACGGTCCCCTCGTCCTTGGCTTTTTTGTCCTGCTCGTGGTGTTGGAGTTCTTCCTCGACGCGTTGCACGGCTTCGCTCAGGCGTTGGAGTTCGACGGGCTTGAGCAGGTAATCGAGCGCGTTGTACTCGAAGGCCTTGATGGCGTAGTCGTCGTAAGCCGTCGTGAAAATCACCTCGGGTACGTGCCCTTCGAGGCTTTGCAACAGCTCGAAGCCGTTTTTGCCCGGCATCTGGATGTCGAGAAACAGCAAATCCGGGTGCAGTTCGTCGATGAGCTGCGTGGCTTCGTCGGCGTTGGCTGCTTCGCCCACGATGTTGATTTTCGGAAAGTTTTCGAGCAGCCGCCGCAGTTCGTTGCGGGCCAGGCGTTCGTCATCGACGAGGAGAGCTTTCATTCGGTTTCGAGTTACGAGGTGTGAGTGACGAGTTTAGGGTGGGTACCCGTTGGGGGCTGCCGACGTACCCCTCAGAGCTTCGGGCTGAGGGCAGGTTCCGCACGAGGTACCTCTTCGCCGAGCGGAATGATGACTTCGGCGCAGACCACGTCTTTCGAGGCCTGGAAAATGCGAAACTGGGCATCCTTGCCAAAAAGCAATTCGAGCCGATGCGCCGTGTTTTCGAGGCCAAACCCGCCCGAATCGGTGGTTTCGAGGATGCCCGTATTCGAGATGCGGAGGTCGAGTTTGGCTTGAATGAGTTTGGCCTCGATGCTGACAAACCCACCCCGGACGGGCTTCGAGACGCCGTGTTTGATCGCATTTTCGACCAGCGTCTGCAACATCATCGGAGGTACCTGCACGCCGAGCGTGTCGGGGTAGACGTTTTTGCGGACTTCGAGGCGCTCTTCGTACCGGATTTTTTCGAGCGCCAGGTAGTCGTCGACCGTGCGGAGTTCTTCGGCCAGCGAAATGGTCCGGCGACGGTCGGCGAGCAGCGAACTGCGCAGGATGCCCGAAAGCTGTGTGACGCCTTTTTGGGCCCGTTCGGGGTCTTCCAGAATCAGCGCCCGGATGCTGTTGAGGGCATTGAACATGAAGTGCGGGTTGAGTTGCGCCCGGAGTACCTTCGCTTCGGTTTCTTTGGCCGACGATTCAATGCGAATTTTCTCAATCTGAATGTCGCGGCTGCGCTGGAAGTACGTGAAGGCGTAGTAAATGGCCGTCCAGGCCATAAACGGCTTGCCCCAGTGCAGGAGGTAGGAGAGGAGAATGCCGGGCTGATCGAACGAAACTTCTTCCAGCACGGTGGCATCGAGCGGGAAGTTGATGAGCAACTGAATCACCGTCATGCTCACGATGCAGACCAGTACCCGAAACACGAGCCGTTCGAGGGGCAACCCGACCCAGTTCCAGCGTTTGAGCAACGCCCGGAACCCGTGCGTGAGCAGAATGCAGGTGGCGATGTTGATGAGGTACTCGATGGTCCAGAACTGGTCCTGATCTTTTTCGATGAGCAACAGAAGCCAATCGTTGAACATCCAGAGCGTCCAACCCACTACTTGGCAAATCCAATACAAGCGTTGCTTCGACATAAATGACTACCTCCGCGCTTCCAGACCGGTTTGGCCGCAAAAAGTGCAGTGCCGGGAGGGATTCGCCCGAAAACTACAAGAAAGGGAGATACCGGCGATGAATGGCCGGAAATAGGGGTTGCGCCGGATGGTTGATTTGGCCCTGTCAAGTACGTGATGCCAGGCATGGGCTGCTTCTGTTTCCGCAGCGCGAGATGGATCAATGAATCTGTCTACAGTTAACATTGATACTTACGTCCGCTGCTCCGTCGGCTAAAGCAGACGGCAAGTTGGGAAAGCCCCTTCGGGACTCAAACAACAACGTTCCTGGTAGTCCTGGAAGGACTTCTTTCCAACTTGCCGTCTGCTTTAGCCGACGGAGCAGCGCAGAATGCAGGTAGTTTCGCCGAAACGAACGCTTTACCGTACCAAACCGACGCATCGCTCCCATGCCCCTACTTTGCTTCTGGCTGGCCCTCGCTGGATTTCTGACCGGCTCGGTAGCCAGCCAAACGCCGAATCCGAACGCGGCGAAAGGCCGCCCGACCCAACCGAGCCTTGTTTTCATCGTCGCCGACGACCTTTCGCCCACGTTGGGCTGCTACGGCGATTCCGTCGCGCCCACGCCGACCATCGACCGGCTGGCACGGGAGGGGGTTTTGTTTGAAAACGCCTTTTGCATGGCCCCGTCCTGCTCACCCTCGCGGGCCTCGATGCTCACAAGCCGGTACCCGCACCAGCTCGCTGAAGGAACCAACCTCTGGGGTACGCTGCCAAGTCGCTTCCCGAACTACGTGAAGTTGCTCGAAACCGCGGGCTACCGCGTGGGCCTGTTCGGCAAGGGGTGGGGGCCAGGCAACCACGAGGTCGGCGGGTACGATCGCAACCCCGCCGGACCCGGCTTCAAGTCGTTTCAGGAATTCATGGACGGCCAGCAACCGGACGCGCCGTTTTGCTTCTGGGTCGGTACCCAGGACCCGCACCGGCCCTACGACCCAGCCTTGAAGCAAGCGATGCGCCTGCACCCCGAGCGGTTGAAGGTACCGGCCCAGTTGCCCGACACGCCCGAACTCCGTGCCGATTTGCTCGATTACTACGCCGAAGTGGCCCGCGTGGAGCGCACCGTGGCCGAAGTCGTGACGTTGCTCGAACGAACCGGGCGGCTTGAAAATACGCTCGTCGTCGTGACGGGCGACAACGGGATGCCCTTCCCCCGCGCCAAAGCCAACCTGTACGACGCGGGCAGCCGGGTACCGCTGGTGGTGCGGGGCGGCAGGTTCCGGGGTGGCAAACGCATCGCCGCGCCCGTTGGCCTGATTGATCTGGCCCCGACCTTCCTCGAATGGGCCGGACTACCGAAGGCCGAGGGCATGGAAGGTCGCTCGCTGGCGCGATTCACCGAGAAAAAAGCACCCGCTCCGGCCCCCGTTTTCCTCGAACGCGAGCGCCACGCCCAAGTGCGGGCGGGCAACCTGGGCTACCCCGCCCGCGCCATCCGTACGGCGGATTTTCTGTTCATCGAAAACCTCAAACCTGACCGCTGGCCCGCTGGTGACCCGAACGTCGTGTTTTCGGTGGGCGACTACGGTGACATCGACGGCGGGCCGGGCAAAACCTTCCTGCTCGACCACCGGGCGGAATTTCCGGCGCTGTTCGACGCGGCCACGGCCAAACGCCCTGCTGAGGAACTCTACGACCTGCGCACCGACTCGGACCAACTCCGAAATCTCGTCGCTAATCCGGCCCACCGAAAAATCCGCGATGCCCTGCACCGCCAACTGCAAGCCTGGCGAAAACAAACCGCCGATCCCCGCCTGACCCCGGCGGGCGACGCCATCGACACCTATCCGTACTACGGCAACAAAGCCTCTAAAAAAACCGAATGAAAAAATTCCTGCTGCCCTGACGGGCGTTGGCGTGCTCGCCACGCTGTCGTTCCGCCCCTCCGCCCAACGTGTTTTCATCCTCACCGACGACCACCGCTTCGACGGGGCGCGGGCGCTGGAACGGCGCAACGAGGCTGACCCACCCACCCAGCAGACCCGGCGGCAGTTGTCGGCCGCGTTGGCTCAGGCCGAACCCACATTGCCCTGACGGAGCAGCGTTGCGCAAGTCCTGCTGTTCACGTAAACCGCCGCTTACTTTTTCAGGGGTTGTTCAGCTTTGGTTTGCGCCATCCAGTTTTGCAGCGCTTGTTTTAGCGTAGTCAACTGCGTTTGGTAAGCCGGGTCAGCCGATAGGTCGGTGAACTCTTGCGGGTCTTTTTGCAGGTCGTACAGTTCGTAGTGGGGTGGGTTGACGTAGCGATCAAAGACCGTTTTCACCGCCGGATCCTTAAAATCGGGCTGCTGGGTGATCCGGTAGGCCGGGTCGCCATCGATGCTCAGAACCGGGTTGGGCTTCTCGTTCAGCGTATTCACTATCAGTTTGTATCGCCCATCCCGTACCGAATAGCGGGGGTAGTAGAATTGGGGTCCGTGGTAGAAGAATTCGCCGTAGAGATGCGTCCGCCAGTTAGTCGGACGACGGCCCCGCAGTACCGGCAGCAACGATGCCCCAGCCAGCGAGGAGGCAACGGGCTGATGAGCCAGTTCCAGAACCGTGGGTACGATGTCGACCGTCGAAACCAGCCGGGGGTCGACCGTACCCGGCTTGCTTTGCCCCGGCCAGCGAACGATGAACGGAATCTTCAGACCCGCTTCGTAGCACGACGTTTTGCCCCGAACAAACGGCGCTCCGTGATCGCCCACGAAAATAATCAGCGTGTTGTCGGCCTGTCCGGAGGCTTGCAGGGCATCCATCAACAGGCCGATACCCGTGTCGAGTCGACTGATGCAGGAATAAAAATCGGCGATGCGTGCCCGCTCCTGAAGGGCGTCCACTTTCTGAAAGGGCAGGGCCGGTACCTGGTCGGGCCGGTACGGTTGAGCGGGCAGTCCTGCCACCTGCGGAATCATCGGTACGTGTGGGTCGAAGTAGTTGACCATCAAGAAAAACGGCGAGGAACCGGCGCGTTGCATGAACGCAACGGCACTGTCGGCTACCCCGCGTACCTCGCGGGTCAGGGCGGCTTTTTTCAGCAAGGTCTCGTCAAACACAAAATTCTTTTCGGGTTCCACGTGCAGTTTACCGATGATGCCCGTGCGGTACCCGGCCTGTTTGAGCATAGCAGGCAGCGTTTTGACGGTGTCATGCATGGAAAAGCCCAAGTGCGCCAAGCCAATCTGCCCGTTCTGATGAGGATACAACCCCGTTAGGATGCTGCTGCGGGAAGCGCTGCACGAGGCCTGCGTGACGTAGGCATTGGTGAACCGGATGCCGTCCCGCGCCAGTTGGTCGATGCGGGGAGTGCGGGCGGTTTGGTCGCCGTAGCAACCCACCTGAACGCCCAGATCATCGGCGGTGATGAGCAGAATGTTAGGTCGGGCCACGCCTGGTCGGGCCACGCCTGGTTGAGTAGTTCGTTGTGCGAAAGCTGCCGGAACCGTAAAAAAGAGCAACAGAAAAGTCAGATTTCTCATAATCAGCGCAATAGAAAAAGACTAAGAAGAGCATCGTCACTCAAAAGCATACAGGTACCCATCCGTACAGAACACTAACGCCTTGTCGCCGTAGATCGACGTGCAGGTTTCTTCGGCCCGCCCACTCATCCGGTACTGCCAGCGAATGGTACCCGTGGCTACGTCCCACGCCCGCATGTAGCTATCGGTCGTCGATGCGGTGAAGACCAGATTACCGGCCAGGGTGGCCCCCGTCAGCCCGCCCGCGAAAGGCAGTTTGTAAAGCAGTTTGCCGGTTTTGGCATCCACGCAGTAGGTGTGGGCCGGAAATGGAGCCTGATGCAGCCACGCGACATAGGTACTGAACAGAACAACCTGCCCGTTGGCGGTGGGCGATGCGTTGCACCACTCCCCGTTGAGCGGAAATTTCCAGCGTTCCTGCCCGGTCAGGGCGTTCAAGGCCGAAAAATCGGGCGCGGCAAACCCCTGGGCATACAGCAGGCTGTCGATCACCAAGGCCGCTCCCGAATCGGGATGCCCTTTGATGTCATGCTGCCAGATGAGCTTTCCCGTGTCCTTGTCGAAGGCGTAGTAGTTGCCGTTCCAGGCCCCGAAATAAACCCGGTTCTGCCAAAGGGCGGGAGCCGGGTACGCCCCCTGATGACTAGCGTACTGCCAAAGGACGTTGCCCGTTTGCTGGTCGAGACAAAAAAAGGTACCGGCCACCGACGCGACGTAAACCTTACCGGCCTTCACGTTGGGCGAAGCCCAGACCCAGCCCAGCGGTTTTTTCCAGACAAGCCGTCCGGTTTTGGCATCCACGCAGTAAAACTGATCCGTGCCGCCCTGCTGCCCGAAAAAGACTTGGCCACCCGCTACCGCCGGTGCCCCGCAAATCTGACCCCGCGTTTCAAACTTCCAGCGTTCCCGCCCGCTCGCTACGTCGATGGCGTACACGAATCGGGGACTGCCCACATACGCCACGCCGTCGGCGATGGTCGTACCCGACTGATAGTCTGGCCCACCTCCGACCAGATCGGCCAGGATGCGGTCATGCGTAGGGTCGGGAACGGACTCAAAGATGCTGGTTTTCCAGCGCACGGCTCCCGTTTCGGGATTCAGGCTGGCAAGGTGAAAGTCCGACGATGCGGCATAGACCGCCCCCCGGTACACCCGCAAATCGGCGTAGATGCCGTGATCCGACACCGGCTGCTGCCAGCGAATGGCTGGGTTTTTTCCCGCGTCTATGCCGTAGACCCGCCCGCCGACCGTAGCAACCACGACGGTGTTTCCCTGCAGCACGGGAGCCGACCGCACCCAGTCGTCGAGCGTCAGGTGCCAGGTCCGGTGGCCCGTTCTCAGGTCCAGGCAGTACAGGTTTTTGTCGGCACTGCCCACGTACACCGCGTTGTTACCCACCACCGCGCGGCTGAACGACTGAAACGCCCGCTCCTCGACGGGTAGTTGCGTTGCCCACCGACGTTGGCCCGACTCCGCATCGAACGCCATGATCGACCCCGCCCCATTGCTGACGATCACCTGACCGTTGGCCACCGTGGCTTTGCCGTTGATGGGACTGCCCGTTTCTACGGTCCAGCACCGGTTGCCGGTCGCGGCTTCGACGCAGATCAATTGCCCGGCGTAGGTACCGATGTACACCCGGCTACCGACCAGCAGCGGTTCGCTGTAAAACTCGCTGACGTAGTGCTGCCACTTACGAATACCATCCCGCGTACCGACGCAGACCAGACTATCGAACGAGACGACTTTTACCCGGTCCAACTGCTGCCCCGCGCCAATTTCCTGAACGCTGTGCGGATACACCAGGTACTCGTCGTTGCCGTCGAACGGCGCGTACCCAACGCGGTAATCCACGTGGCCCGCGTACACTTCTTTTGTTTCCTGCCCGGTTTCTTTGTCGATATACACAAACTCCTTAGCCTGCCGCAGATTGCCCCCGCTGCCCAGTTCGCGCACAAGGATGTTGCTGCCGACGACGAGCGTGGGCGAACAGATGCGGGGGTGCGGTACTGGTTCTGGTTCTCTTTCTGCCGGGTTTTCCAAACGTACCGTCCCGTTTCGGCATCCAGGCAGTACGCTTCATACGACACCCCCGGCGAGCCGATGAACACCTTACCGTCGGCAAAGGCGGGGGTAGCGTACCAGGCGTGTCCGGCAGGAAACTTCCATTTCAGTTTCCCCTGCATCGGCCCCGGCTGGGTCGTGTAGCCCGTTTGGCCTTCGTCGCCCCGGAGCGTAAACCAGTCGCGGACCTCGCCGGTATTTTCAGCGGGTTGGCGTTCCAGCTTCACCGTTTGCCGGTCGGGGTGGGCCGCAAAATCGGCGAAGAGTTGCTCCAACTGACCGTATTCGTAATCAACGGCCTGGATAAGCTGCGTCAGATTTTTACCCGTTTCGTTTGGGGTTTTGTCGAGAATCGTCCGGGTGTAATGGTCGCGCAGCGGATTTAGGTTAGCTCCCGAGAAGCTCAGCAGCCGAATCCATAGTTTCAGCGTACTCAGCCGCTCGGCCAGGGTCTTGCTGTCGGTGGGTGTCTGCCTGACCGCCTGCCGAACGCGGTCGATGTCGGCGTGATGGGTTTCGGGCGTTGCCGGAGCTACCGATTGAGCCGTTGCCGGATCAGCGCCACCAACGCCAGCCAGCAACAGCAGGCCACACAGAGCGGTACGAAACAGAGAATCAGGTGGGGTCATGGCGGGTGGGTTCAGGCATTGATGCTGATTTCCAGAATTGCATCGACGGTGGGACCAGCACCGAATACAGACCGAGATGCAACATGACTCCGAACCGGGCATCGGCAAACCAGGCGGACGGAGACGGGTCGGATGGTGCAGGGGTGGAGTGCGGGACCGTTGCTCCCATCCGCAGCAGGGCCGTCATCCCGAAAACAATGCGTATCTGCCTGTCTAAGCTGTGCTCGTTGAGTCGCTACCGTGACTGCTTTTGATTGGTTAAAAATTCGGTCATCAGTTTCTGGTGTTCTTCCGCAACGGGCTGGTAGCTTTTCTCCCCAGCCACGTTCCGGGTCTCGTGAGGGTCTTTCCCGTAATCATAGAGTTCCACGGCGACGGGCTTCGCGCTGGGCGAGACGGCGTGGTTCGTAAAATCTTCGGCAAACCAGGCCACGTAGCGGTAGCGATCGGTACGCAGGGCGTAGCCCATCAGGTGGCCGTCGCTGTTGGGGGCCACGTCTTTGTTCCGGCGTGGGTACTGACTCTGGGCGTAGGACTTGACGGTACCCTTCGGGTTTTTCAGCAGCGGTACCAGACTTTTGCCCGCCAGGTTGTCGGGCGTTTTCAGCCCCGCCAAATCGGTCAGGGTCGGGAACACGTCCACGAATTCGGTCAGGCCAGTGGCTTTCTGCCCGCCTTTGAAGCCGGGAGCGGCCACGATCAGCGGGGCGCGGGTGGCCTGCTCGAAGTTGGTGTGCTTGCACCACATGCTGTGGTCGCCGAGGTGCCAGCCGTGGTCGCCCCAGAGCACGATGACGGTGTTTTGGGTCAGCCCCTGCCGGTCGAGTTCATCGAGCAGTTTACCCACCTGCGCGTCCAGGTAACTCACGCTGGCGTAGTAGCCGTGAATCAAATCGAGTTGTTGCTCGTCGGGTTTGGGGGCGTAGCCGGTGGAGTACCGGTCGCCGTTGGCCAGCAGGTACGCGTTCGTCAGTTCGCCCGATGCCTGGTAGGCAACTGGGGGCGAGTTTTGGGCAAATTGCTGGTACCCGGCCAGGCGAATCGCCTTCCGGTCGTACAAATCCCAGTACTTTCTGGGCGAGACGAACGGCAGGTGGGGCCGCACAAAACCTACCGCGTAGAAAAACGGCTGCCCGCCTTTGGCCAGTTTCGCAATCGTCGCAACGGCGCGTTTGGCGACGGCTCCGTCGGTGTAGGCATCGTCGGGGACGTCGGCGGCTTCCACGGCGGGTCCCCGGTTTTTATTCAGAAAATCGGCTCGTGCTTCGCCGGTCAGTCCTTTTTCGTCGGCTTTTTTCTCGATGTCGGCCAGCAGTTTCAGCGTTTCGGGGGCTTGGTAGTAGTAGCGTTTGGGGCGTCCGTACGCCTGCGCAAAATCTTCGTCGTTCAGACGCTCGTACGGCAGCGACCACGAGGGCGCGTCTTCCTGCTTGTCCACTGAGCGGTTGTCAAATACCTTGCCGATGCCGCTGGTCACGTAGCCGTTTTGCCGCAAGTACTGCGGTAGGGTGAGGATGTTGGGGTTGCGGTCGCGCATCTGCGTTTGCAAGTCCCAAACGCGGGTGTAGTCGGGCCGTTGTCCGGTCAGCAGACTGGCCCGGGTGGGGGCGCAGACGGCCTGCTGGCAGTAGTTGTTGAGAAAAACCGTACCCAGGCGGGCCAGCCGGTCGATGTGGGGTGTTTTCATCCGCGCTTCGCCGTAGCTGCTGAGCAGCGGTTTCAAATCGTCGACGGCAATGAAGAGCACGTTGGGCCGGGCGGGTTGCTGCGCCGGGGTAGTCACAGCCCCCAGAGACAAAAGCAGGCTGAGCAGATAGATGGGGTAGGTGGAGGTCATCACTTGGTTTGTCTGGTTTGTTGAACTACGGGTGTCTGAACCGATACCGTGCTGTCGAGCGAAGCCAGCAGCCGTCTGGCCACGTCGGGCCGGGTTGCGTAGCGGTTTTTTGCCTGCTTTGGGTCGTCCGCCAGGTCGTACAACTGGTACGGTTCGCGGATGCTCGCCGTGTCGCCCACCTCCAGAAAACCCCCGCTGCCCCGGCCTTTGACGAACACCCAATCCTGCTGCCGAATGGCGAAGGTACCGCCCGACGAATGGTAAATCATGGACTGCCGGAGCATGGCCGGGTCTGTTTTTTTACCCGTCAGCACGGGCAAAAACGACCGGCTGTCTTTCACCTCATCGGCGGGCATGGGCCGACCGAGCAGATCGGCGAAGGTGGCATAGAAATCGGTGGTCGAAACCAACTGGGCGGAACGCCCGCCCGCCGGAACCTTCCCCGACCGAGCGCGGCCCGCCCACTTCGCGATGAACGGCACCCGGTGACCGCCTTCGTACACGTCGCCTTTGCGCCCCCGCCACGCGCCGTTGGCCCGGTGGCCGTACTGCGCCATCCGCTGGCTGGAAAACTGCGAACCGTTGTCGGAAGTAAACACGATGAGCGTTTCGCCTTCGATGCCCAGCTTTTTCACCAGGTCGTTGATGCGGCCTACCGTCGCGTCGACTTCGGCGGTCAGGTCGCCGTAGTTGCCCGCCTTACTTTTGCCCTTGAACTGGTCTTTGGGAATCCAGGGCAGGTGGGGCGCGGTGAGGGGCAGGTAAACGAAAAACGGTCTCTTGGTTTTTGCCTGCTCGGTGATGGTCCACTCGGCTTCCTGCGTCAGCCGGTCTAGCACCCGGTAGTGGTCAAAATCGGGCGAGACGGGGCCGTTGCGCCAGAAAGCCTCTTCAATCGTGGGCGACGGTCCCTGCGACGAATCAGTTGGTTGTTGCACCACGTTGCGGTTGCGGATGTAAACGTAGGGCGGAATGTCCAGGCTGGCCGTGATTCCGAAAAAGTAATCGAAACCCAGATCGATGGGAGCCTTGGTCAGCGGGTGGTCAAATCGTGCTACGCCGTTTTGTTTTTGCCAACCCAGTCCCAAATGCCATTTGCCGATGCACGACGTGTGGTAGCCACTTTTTTTCAGCAACGACGCAATGGTACTGGCGCGGGGGTCGATAATCAGGCTATCGTAGCTCCAGGTAACGCCTTTTTTGAGCGGTCCGCGCCAGGAGTACTGCCCCGTTACGATGCCGTAGCGGGTGGGCGTACAGACCGCCGAGGTGGTGTGGGCATCGGTGAAGCGCATCCCCTCGCGGGCCAGTTGGTCGATGTTCGGCGTGGGTACTTTAGAATCAGGGTTGTAGCAGCGTGGGTCACCATAGCCCATGTCATCGGCCAGAATCAGGATGATGTTGGGCGGTACAGTTAACTGACTTACAGGCAATAACGTTGTTCGTTTTGATAATTCTGGAAACGTATAAGCGGCCAGAGCCAGGCAGGCCACGCCGATGAGGAATCCGCTTTTCACACGTCGATACGGAAGCCGCTTGTTCATTTTGACGGGTTATTATCGGGTTTAAGGGCAATGACCAGATCGTCCATGTACCGGGCGATGGTATCGGGATTGACCCCGGCCCTGATGCGGACGTAGGCATGGTTTTTCCCGGATTCAGCACCAGTCTGCCAGGTATTACTACCGTCGGGTGCAACGCTGACGTGACCGTCGCGAACCAGTTCAAAGCTCTGCTTAGCCTGCTTTTCATCCAGCAGCAGCACCGCCACCTGATCCCAGGCCGGGCGACCGACAAAGTTGTTGTACAGTTCGTAAGCTCGATACACCGGATGGGTTGCCGGGAGTTTTTCGCGCAGGTACGTACCGCCGGTTTTAATTTGGTTACCCACTTCCCAGCCGCAGAAAACGGCTTCCTGGGTCCAGTGGTCAAGGCAATACACCGTCGATTGGGGGTCAGGGCGGAAGAAGTTGGCTTCCTTCCCCGACGGAAACTGCCCGCCCATGCACAGCCATTTTTTTACTTTTTTCGCCACTAACGCCTGCCCGTCCAGCGGAGAAAACTCGTCGGCCCCGGATTGGAGCAGGTTCTGCAAACTCGTCAGGTGCCCGATGGTAACGATCACGACCGACCCGTCGGGACTATCGGCCAGGAGCTTGCGGCACAGCCGCGCCGATTCGGTGGCCTGGGCCAGCGTAGTCAGCGAATGCGGAAACGCTTCGGCGACCGCGCGGGTGTATTTCGAAAAATGGCGCAGATTCGGTTGGTTTTTCAAGTAGCCAATGGGCAGGTCGGGTCGTCCATAGAAGGTGTTGATGGCATCGGTGCAGGCCGCGGCCGCACTGTCGTTGCTGGTCACGACCACACCCAGCAACCGGATCAGGCCCTTTTTTTCGTAAGCATGGAGCATGGCCAGGGCCTGCACGTCGTCCACGTCGGAGTCGATGTCGGCATCCAGAATCACCCGAACGCGGGTCGCCCGGACGCGCTCCGCCCGCGTCTGAGCCAGACAGCCGATGCTCCAGCACAGGAGCAGGCATCCAATCAGGAGTTTATTTTTCACCGACCGACCGTTTTTTCGTTGACCGCTGAATGTAGTACTGATCCAGTTCGGGGGAGTCTTTGTATTTCTTCCGCAGCGCGGTCAAATCCTTATGGAGTTTGGCCCGCACGTCGGCGTAAGCCGGGTCGTTATAGACGCTTTTCAATTCCTGCGGGTCTTTTTTGCGGTCGTAAAGCTCCCACTCGTCCACGTCGTGGTAGAAGTGAATCAGTTTGTATTGCTCCGTCACGATGGCGTAATGCCGCTTCACCATGTGAATGCCGGGGTACTCGTAGTAATGGTAGTAGGCCGCATCGCGGAAGTTGGCGGTTTTGCCCCGGAACAGCGGCAGCAAGCTTTCGCCCTGCATATCGGCGGGAATCTTTACGCCCGCCGCGTCCAGCAAGGTCGGAGCAAAGTCGAGGTTCTGCACCATCTGGCTGTTCTCGCTGCCCGGCTTGATGACCCCCGGCCAGCGCACCAGCAGGGGCGTGCGGAACGATTCTTCGTAGACGAACCGCTTGTCGAACCAGCCGTGTTCGCCGAGGTAAAAGCCCTGGTCGGAGGTGTAAACGACGATGGTGTTCTCGGCGAGACCGCTCTGCTTTAAGTAGTCCAGCACCCGGCCCACGCCTTCATCGACGGCGACAATGCTGCCCAGGTAGTCCTGCATGTACCGCTGGTACCGCCACTTCATCAAGTCGCGCTCCGACATCTTCGGGTACTCGGCTTTAAATTTTTCGTTGATGGGTTTGTAGTACTTGTCCCACTCGGCCCGCTGCTGGGGGGTTAGCCGACCCACTTCCCGCTCGAAACCGCCCGGATTCGGGCTGCGCCGATTTTTGGCGACGCCCGTTTCCTCCACCACTTCGGGGTACAGTTTGGAGTCGCCCGCCCAGTTCATGTCGTGGAGAATGTTCATTTCGGCGGCTTTAGCGGCCGTGCCCCTGCCCTGGTAGTCGTCGAACAGGGTGGCGGGTTCGGGAAATGTGCGGCTGGTGTATTCGGGCAGGTGACGTAGCGCGGGCAGCCATTCGCGGTGCGGAGCCTTGTGGAGGTACATCATCAGAAACGGCTTGTCGGCATCGCGCTCGGTTTTGAGCCAGTTCAGGGTCATGTCCGTGATGAGGTCGGTGACGTACCCGGCGAAATTCTTTTTCCCTTCTTTTTTGGTGATGAAATCGGGGTTGTAATACACGCCCTGGTCGGGTAAAATCCGAAACTCATCAAACCCTTTCGGATTGTTGCCGAAGTGCAGCTTGCCGAATAGGACCGTCTGGTACCCGGCCCGTTGCAGCAACTGCGGAAAGGTCATCTGCGTGGTGTCGAAGGGAAAGTCATTATCGACTTTCCCGTTGAGGTGGCTGTGCTTGCCGGTCAGGATGACGGCCCGCGAGGGGGCACAGATCGAGTTGGTCACGCTGGCATTACTGAACAGCATCCCGCCTTTGGCAATCCGGTCGATGTTGGGGGTTTGAATGAGTCGCGGTCGGACTGCCGCACCACCGCCGTTGCGGTTCGAGTACGCGCTGATGGCCTGGTAGGCGTGGTCGTCCGACATGATGAACAGGATGTTGGGCCGCTTGGGGGCCGGGGGGCGCTGCCCCCTCATCCGGCTACTGACCAGGACCGCCAGCCCGACGAAACTGAGGAGCAATACGAGAAGAATGCGTTTGTTGAGCATAAAAAAGGATTGGTTAACGACGCCACGTCCTGTTCCTGAAATGCGCGGACAGGGCTTTTTTACTTTGCTACCGCCGGAACGTGATGACCCGGTACCCCCAGGGCGGCAGTCTGAACCGCTGGCGGGCGGAAATCGCTTCGGGTTTGCCGGTGAAGGCATCCATTCCCCCGTCGGCCAGGGATGGTAGTGAAAATTCCTGCGTTTGGTCCGAAACGTTCACGAGGGTCAGCACGCCGGATGCGCCCTGTGTCCGGGTGAAGGCGTAAATCTCCGAAGGCATTCCCGGCGAAGCAATTCGTTGAAAGTCGCCCGTCAGCAGCGCGTCATTCGTGCGGTAGAGGGCAAACAGGCGGGTGTAAAAGTCCGTCCAGTCGTTATCCTGCCAGGCAATCGGTCGGGGCGTACGGGCCAGAATGCCCATTTCCTGCCCGTTCCAAATCATGGGGACGCTGTTGGGCAGGGTTGTGCACAGCACTAGGTAGGCTTTCAGACCATCGCCAAACTTATCGGGCAGGGGTGTTTTTTTAAAATACGCTTCGTCAAACACCTTGTCGTCGTACCGGGCCATGCTGGGGTGGGCGTACCCCTGCGCCTGAATGTCGTGGTTGGTAGCGTGGCGCATCCGCAGAAAGCCCGGCGGGTACTGCCGTTGCTCGCGGGCCAGCAGGGTATCCAGTACCGCCACGCTTCGTTTGCCTTCCTTCACCGCCCAGAACGCCGGGGACAAAAACCAGTCGTACGACCCGTCGTGGGCCGGGTGCAACGCTGGTTTAAATCCTTCGGCGAGCAGAAACACGGGCTTGATGCGGTTCAGCGCCGTGCGGAGGTGCGTCCAATACGCGGGCGGAACCCGGTCGGCCACGTCGGTACGGAACCCGTCGAGGTCATACTCCCGCACCCAGTGGCTGGTCATGTCGGTCATGTAGGTCCAGAGGTTGCGATTGGTATAATCCAGTTGGGCGATGTCTTTCCACGGGGCCGTGTACGTAGCGTTGCCTTTACTGTCCCGAACGTAAAATTCCGGGTGTTGCTCAAGCAGCGCGTGATCCCAGGAGGTGTGGTTGATGACCCAGTCCAGAATGACGTACATCCCCAGCTCATGCGCCTGCTTAACCAAGGATTTCAAATCGCCGGGCGTTCCGTAGGCCGGGTTGATTGAGTAATGATCATGAACGTTGTACGGCCCCGTGGGCTTGTCGTACCGCCGGAAGCGTTCGGGTACGGGCGTGGGCGTACCACCCAAGCTGTCGAGTAGTTCGGGGGCTATCCGGAACTTCCCCCGCTTGTGAATCGGCATGAGCCAGATGATGCCGACGCCCAGTTTTTTAAGGCGGGGTAAGTGCTGGCTGAACGCCCGGAAGGTCCCCTCCGGCGTCATTCGCTCGATGTCCACCTGATAAATCGACTGGTGCCACGCCCAGGCCGGAGCGGTGGGTTTGGACACGGCAAACGACAGCGGCTGTGCCGTTGACGGATTTCGGCTTAGGCCGAAGCAGAGCAGGGCCAGTATTCTGGGCAGGCGGCGTTTTTTCATTCGCATTTTTCGGTAGAAGGTCTTTTTAAAAACGGTAAAGACAGTTCTCACAGATGTTCACAAATGAAGCCCCACAGATTCGCGCAGACCGGTGTCTTTTTTCTGTGAAAATCTGTGGGGCTTCATCTGCGAACATCTGCGAGAACTTTCACCGCAGCCCGTCATCCCGCTTTTTCGGTTTACTGCTTGATGATCCGCGTGGTGAAACGAAGCTTGCCCAGGTGCTGTGCGTTCAGCAGGTACGCGCCCGCGGGCAGCGCGGAAACGTCGACGGTGGCCGTTCCACGCAACGTCCGGTGCAGCAGTCGCCTGCCATCCAGGCCGTACACCGACACCTCCACGCCTTCCTCCGAAACGGGCAATCCTCGCAGCGTCAGCGTACCGGCAACGGGGTTGGGGTACACCGTGATGGTGGTTTGTTCCGCGCCTTCAGCCGTTGCGGCCATGCGGGCGTTCGGCGGGCCGGTCGCGGTATCGTTGCAGCGGACGACGAAGTAGTTACCCGCGAACGTTTCGACTTTCAGGTCGTTGCAGAGAATTTCGCCCTTCACCCCAAAAATGCGTCCGTAGAACGGGCTGCCGAGCTGAAAGCGAGCGTTGACCCGCGTACCCGGTTGCACGCGCCAGCCCCGCGGATGCGTGAAACCGTCTTTGTTGACGGCCACGGCGTATACGTATTGGCCGTCTTCGCTGATGGACTCGGGTTCGTACCGCCAACCCCGGTCGCGTTCCACGCCTTTCACGTTCGGCAAAAGGGAGGTATTGTCGCCCTGCCCGGTCCGGCGGATGGGCTTCACCGAACAGTCGTTGTGCAACTCCCACGCGCCCCCCTGTCCGTCTTTCCGAATCCCGGTAGCGATGCCGACGACGTAGGTACCCTGACCACCGGCGAAATTGGCGTAAGTGACCCGCTGGATGGCGGTAATCCGGTCGGCCTCGGGGAAGTTGTCCAGGGTGTAGCGGCAATTGCCCAGCGTGCCACCAACGGTGACGTACACGGTGTCGCTCACGTTAGCACTTGCCGCCGATCGCACCACGACGAACGCGTTACCCAGCCCCACCGGGTCAACTACGCCATCCGCGCTGACGCGCAGCACGTTGGGATTCGACGAAACGTAAACCAGACCCGGCGTGCTGAACACGGGCGCGAGCGTAGCCTGAATCGTCGCGGTGCTGTCGAGGGCCAGCGTCAGGGAATCGTCGGCGACGGTCAGGCTCGTCGGGGCGACGCGCATGGCGTTGATGTCCAACTCGGTGAGCGTCGTGTTGAAGAGCTTGAACTCGTCGACCCGGCCGTAGTACCGCTCGTTGACGAAGGTACCCCGCCGACCGCTGCCGAGGGTAATCCGCTGGTTTTTGAACGTAAACCCGTTGAATGGAATCGTGCTCGAAATGGCCAGCACTCCATCAACGTACAGCTTGCGCAGGGTCGGGCTTTCGTGAACCAGCGTCAGGTGGTGCCAGCCCCCGCGGATGTCGACCCCGGCATCGACCCGCCGAACCACCGTACCGTCGTCGGCCTGGATGAAGGCCTGCGTCCCCTGCGTGCCGTCGGGCCGGGTCAGGTTGGTGATGCCGATGCTGACGTAGTTCCGGTTGATGGTCGAATCGTTGAGCGTGAACAGGTGGGCGAACTGCCCCTGCGTGACGTAAACCCAGGCCGAAGCCGCGAACGGAAAACCCGAAATGACCCGTTTGCTCAGGCTCACCACCGGGCCGGTCGTGGGCGTGGGCGGACTGAACCGGAAACTCCGACCCACGATGCCGTCCGTCGTCAGGCCAGCCGCCGTGCTGCCGAGCACCGTCCCGTTCCGGTCGTCGCCGGGGGCTGCGTGGCGGACGAGCGTACCGGTGGTTTCGTCGAGCCGCCAGTGCAGGGCCGTGCGCGACACGTAAACGGTGGCGGTATCGACTTTCCGGTCGTCGGGGCTGCTGGTTTCGTAGGCAATCACCACGATTTTTCCGGTACTGCCTTCCGGGGCGTTGGCCGCGGTGGTAATCTGGCCGGTACCCGCATCGACGGTAAACAGGCCGGGATTCAGCGACTGGTACGTCGTCGTGACCGGTACGCCCTGAATAACGGCCGGTCGGGTGACGACCGTCGGGGTGAAGGTGCCGCCCGCCGGGCCGACCACCAGCGTGTCGCTGTCGAAGGCGATGGCCTGGAGTAGCGCGGCCCGGCCGTCGCCCTTGAGCACGAGGTCGCCGAAGCCCGAGGTGTTGTTGAAGTTAGCCGAACTCCCGGCCCAGACCTGCTGGCCTTCGCGGGTGTTGCCGCCGTTGTCGTCGTCATCCACGCCGAGGTCGAAGCCCAGCGTCAGGCCGTTGCCGGGCGTAACGCCCAGACCCGCCCAGGGAATGGCCAGTTCGACCACGTACCCGCCGTCAATGTTCGTGGTTTTGTGCAGGATGGTCCCGCTGAACGATTTGGCGATGAACAGGGCCGGGTCGTTGTATCCCTTGATAATCTGGTTGTCACGCGTGTCGTACGGCCCGCTGTTGTTGTTGACGTCTAGGAACACTTCCACGGCATCGTCCTGAAAAACCTGGTCCGAATCGTTGAACAGGTCCGCATCAAGTACCCTCGCCCCAACGTAGAGGTAGGTGGCGTCCCAGAGTACCCCGTAAGTGGCCGTGTTGTTGACCGTGCCGGTTGCCAGCTTCCGCACCGGTATCGATAAGTTCCAGGCGGCTTCGTCGAGTACGCCGTCGATGACGGGCGACTGCGCTACCTGTGCCACTTCCACGGCCAGCGTGAAAAATCCCAGGGCCGACCAGTCGGAAAACGCGGGGCCACAGGCGGCCCGCACCTGCCATTCGTAGCCGGTTCCCGACGGCAGGCCACTGAGCACGGCGGTCGTGTCGGCGAGGCCGGTACGGGTCTGCCAGTCGGCAGCGCCGGGTACGCGGTAGCGCACTTCGTAGGCACTCGCGCTGGGATTGCGCCCGCTCCAGGCGAGGGAAGCCGTCGTGGAAGAGGTGGTCGCCCGCAACCCGACGGGCGACAGGCACGCGGGCAGGGTGGCCTGGGTGGTACCCACGTAGAGCGGAACGAAGACCGGATTGCCTCCGCGGGCGGGTAGTTCGCTGCGGAACAGCCGCTGCTCCAGCCCCCGCTGCACTTCGACCACGATGGGGTCGCTGCCGCCGCTCAGGTGGTTGTAGCCGATGAAGGCCACGTTGCCGTTGTCGTTTCGCACGAACGGCTCTTTGGCGGCCTTGTTCACTTCGTTGCGGAAACCGCCCAGGGCTTCGAGCGTGCCGCCGTTGCGGACGTCAAAAACAACAGTTTCGCTTTCCGTCTTGAAGCCCATCGCCCACATCCTGCCGCCGTACACTTTGAAGTTGGGGTTCTGCTTGTTTTCATCGTTCACCCCGCGGCCCCAGATGGTCAGCGGAGCTGGGCAGAAGTTGTCGGATGAGCCGAAACCCGCCGTGCTTTCCAGGAACAACTCGCTGGGCTGGCTGCCGGTGTAATTGTAGTTGTCGAGCGCGAGGTTTCGCAGCACCACCCGGCGGGATGCCGACTGCGTGAGGTTGGTGGTCCCCCGGTTGATGTGGTCGATGAACAGGGGTTCCGAACCACTCTCGGCAATCAGAAACTGCGCGCCGTTGCTGGGGCGGCTGTAGAGAAAGTCGATGTGCCGCACCGTGGCCGGGATGGTAATCGGCGTGTTGATGGCGTACGAACTTTTCGGGAAATACACCACCGGCTTGCCGGAGTTCATGGCGTTCTGAATCTTTTCGGCATCGGTAGCCCCCGGGTAGGTGTCCACGTTGGCCCACTGCGTGAGGTCCTGTTCCCAGGTCAGCAGGGGCGATTCGGCGATGGGCAGGTTCAGCGATTGTTTCGGAAAACCCTCGAACAAGGTAGCCACCTGACTCGACACGTACTCCCCGACGTTGCCAGTCAGCACGTTCTGGCCCACCTTGCGCACCGACGTACCGTAGCCGCTCACCTGCGTGTTGCGCACGAACAACTGCGAACGGGCGTCCTGTAAGTCGATGGCCGACGTTGCGGCCCCACCGCCCTGCAACTTGCTGTCGATGAGTACCACCTGCGATTCGTCTTCGGTGATGAGCAGGAACGGTACGCTGTTGGTGCTTTCCACCTTGCGAAAAATCGGACTTCCATCGGCGGCCAGCACCGCCGCGACGCGCTGATTGGTCAGGGTGAGGTACTCGAACATCGGGTTGTTTTCCCCGCGGGTAGCCGCCCGGATTCCGTAGTCGAAGCCGTCCACGGTAATGTCGCGGTAATGGCCCTGTACGGAAAACTGGGGCATGTCGATCCCGGCGAAGCCCTGGCCGTCACCGGATTTGATGAGCACGTTGCTCATCTCGCCGGTGTTGGCACTCAGGAAGTAGATACCCACCGCGCCCGGATTGCCGCTGCCGGTGTGGATGGTCATATCGCTGACCTGGTTGGCTGCCGGGATGTTGTTGCCTTCCCGCGCCCCCACGTTTTTCTTCTGGAACGAGACGACTTCTTTGGCCGTACCCGCTTCAAAACCCGGACAGTTGTCTTTGAGCCGGATGATGGTTTGGTCGCGGTTTTGCCCCACGAAGCGCACCCAGGCCACGCCTTCGGGGTCGGTTTCGCGGCCGGTGTAGGTGATGTTGCCGAGGTTGTGAATCAGCGTGTTGCTCACCAGGTACGTGCCGTTGGGGAAAAAAAGCAGGTACGAGCCGTTGTTGGTGTCTTCGCTTTGCCAGCCAAACGTCTGGAGCTGCTGGGCGAGAAACGTGTAGGCCGCCCGGATGGCTTCCGTATCGTCGGTCACGCCGTCGCCTTTCGCGTTGTACGGCGGTTTGGTGACGTCGATGACGCGCCCGCCGTTCTGCACAAACGCGGCAGCGGGGTAAATGACGTTGCGGGCGGGTTTCCGGTCCTGGGCCAGGAGGGCCGACGGTACACCCAACAGCAGGCCCAGTAACGGCAGGGAACGGAGTAAAAATCGAATCTTCATGATCAGGGGTTTACGAGGTGAACGGATGCTTGATTTTGCAGGGGTTGCCGCCCGGATTACGCCGTTCCCCAACCGGAACGGGATAGAACTTCCCCCACCCGCGCCCCACGGAGGGCAGGCCGGTTTCTGCGGTTGAAAGAAACGGGAAGTCTGAAGGGCCGCGTCCGTTGCAATCCGGCGTGCTTCGGGCGAGTTTATCCGACCAGCTTCCCGAAGTTCCTGGGAAGCCGGTCGGGCGGAAAGCGGAGGTTAGTACCCCGTACTTTGGGTGATGTTCGGGTTGCGGTCGATTTCGTCCTGCGGGATGGGCAGGTAGGCGTCTTTCGGCTCGTAGGTGATGGGGCCGACGCGGGTGGTTTTGTACCGGGCCAGTTCCTGCTGAATGATACCCCAGCGCCGGAGGTCGTACCAGCGGTGCCCCTCGCCGAACAATTCCTTGAACCGCTCTTCCCGGATGGCATCCCGGAGGACAGTGCCGGTAAGCCCGATCAGGTCGTTGGGACCCGGCGTCGTCGGAACACCGCCGTAGGCCCGTCGGCGTACCCGGTTGACGTAGTCCAGCGCTACCGCGTCGTTGCCCGAGGCGTTGAGGGCTTCGGCGTACATCAGGTACACGTCGGCCAGCCGGATGATGAAGACGTTGGAGCCAAAGTCGTTTCGGATCATCGGCACGTCGACGGCCACGTACTTGCGGTGGCTCCAGCCCAGGGCACCGGCGTCGTCCACGTATTTCTGAACCGTGATGGTCGAGCCATTCGGGGCTACGACTTTGTCCACGCCGGGTTGCAGGGCCGCGATGCGCAGCCGGGGGTCGGTGCCGAAACGTCGGATGTTTTCGTCGTGCGGGTACTGATTGCTGAACCCGGCGTTTTTCGGCGAAATTACCGTAACGAACGCGTGGCCAGCCCCACCCTGAAAGGCGTTGGGCGTACCCTGCTGCGAGTAGTTGAGTTCAAAAATGGATTCCGTGCTGAACTCGTTGGTACCCCGGAACAGGGCATCGTAGCGGGCGAACGGCACGAGCGAGAACGGACCGGCCAGTACCTCCTCGAATTTCTGCCGGGCCAGCGGGTAGTTTTGCTGGTACAGGTACACCTGCCCGAGCAGGGCCTTGGCCGCAAACGAACTGACGCGGCCGACGTCGGTCGCGGGCCAGGTGGCGGGCAGGCGGGTTTCGGCCTCCCGCAAATCGTTGATGATCTGCGCGTAAAATTCGCCGACGGTGCTGCGGGCCGCGTTCATCTGCTCACGGCTTCCGGCGACTTCCAGAATCAGCGGTGGGGCCGGGGCATTGGCGTTTTCGGCAAAATTAGCTTCTCCCCAGAGCCGGACCAGGTGAAAATTCATGTGCGCCCGGAGCCAGTAGGCTTCGCCCTGCATCTGGCGGATGCGGGTTTCTTCGCTGGCCGGAACCGTGCCGGAGGTGCGGTACCGTTCGGAGCCGTCCAGAAAATCATTGGCGCGGGCAATGGTCCGGTACAGCCCCTGCCAGACCACCGGCAGGGCTTCGGCGTTGGTGGGAGTTACCTCGTTGAGAAAGAACTGGTTGCGGTCGCCGCTGGGCAGAAAGGCCTGATCCGAGGTTTTGTCGAGGGCGTAGAGTACCTGGGGCAGCAGCCGAAAGCCGTAGAGGTCGGCCGAGGCCTGGCCTTCGTAAACGGACGTCAGCGACAGGTTCAGGTTGGTCAGACTCGTGTAGAAATTGCCGGACCCGAGTTGGTTGGGGTTGGCCACGTCCAGGTTGAGGTCGGAGCAACTGCTCAGGAAGCTCAGCGTCAGGGCAAAAAAGACCGAAAGCGGTTTAGGAACAGGCTTCATCGTCAGAAAAATTTATCGTTAAAAACTTAGCTGGATTCCCCCGGAAACGAGGTACGTCTGCGGGTACCGGCCCAGGTTGTCCACGCCCTGCGCCGTGTTGTTGCCGTCGCCGTTGCTCACCTCGGGGTCCAGGCCGTCGTACTTCGTCAGGGTCAGAATGTTCTGGGCGTTGACGTAAATCCGGGCATTGCTCAGGCCTACCTTGCCCAGCAGGGCCGACGGCAACGTGTAGCCCAACTGAATGTTCCGCAGTTTCAGGTACGACGCGTCTTCCACGAAGTAGGTCGACGGGTTTTTGAAGTTGCCGTTCGGATCGTTCACCGTCAGCCGGGGATGGGTGTTGCCGGGGCTGGCGGCCGTCCAGCGGTCAAACGCCTGGGCGGTGCTGTTGTAGTCGTTAAAAAAGTTGCGGTAGTACGCTTTGGGGGCGTTGAACACGTCCACGCCCTGCACGCCCTGGAAGAACACCGTCAGGTCCAGCCCTTTGAAGCCCACCGTGGCGTTGAGGGCGTAAGTCATGCGGGGAATGGGGTTGCCGATGGTCGTTCGATCCGCCGCGTCGATCCGGCCGTCGCCGCTGACGTCGCGGTACCGGAAATCACCGGGGGCCGTCCCGTTCTGCTGGTAGACGCCCGTGGGCGCGGCGCGGTTCAGTGCCGTGATTTCTTCCTGCGTCTGGAAAATTCCGTCTACGATGTACCCGTAAAACGCCCCGACGGGTTGCCTGGCCACGGTCCGGGTGATGGCTCCGGTGATGGCGGAATTACCGATGTTGCGGGTGATTTCCTGATTGGCACTGAGGTTGTTAACCCGGTTGGTTACCCAGGCGCTGTTGGCCGAGAGGTCGAAGCGCCAGTCGCGCACGGTTTGCCGGTAGGTGGCGGCCAGCTCGAAACCGGTGTTCGTCATCGAACCTACGTTGACGGGGATGGCGCGGGGCTGAACGCTTTCGGTACCTACACCGAACGAGAGCGGAAGCGGCACATTGACCAGCAGTCCGTCGGTGGTTTTTTTGTAGTAGTCGGCCGTGACGGTGAATTGGTTTTTAAACGCGCTGAAGTCCAGCCCGATGTCCAACTGATCCACCTGTTCCCACTGAACGCTCCGGTTGGAAAAACTGGCTAAATAAAACCCGTTCGAGATGGTCCCGCCGGTGATGCCCGTGACGTTGAACGGGTACGTCGAACGTTCGGACGTGTAGTTGGCGTCGAAGATGTAATCGCCGATGCGGTCCGAACCCAGGACGCCGTAGCTGGCCCGGAGTTTCAGGTCGGTCAGCCACGAAATACCCTGCATGAACGCTTCCTGGGAAATCCGCCAGCCCACCGAGGCCGATGGGAAAACCCCGAATTTTTCGTTCGGACCGAACCGGGAGGAGCCGTCGCGCCGGATGTTGCCGGTAAACAGGTACTTGCCCTGGTAGTCGTAGGTGATCCGCCCGAAGACAGAGTTGAGCCGGTACTGGTCGTTGATGGTGTTGCGGTTCAGCGTCGTGAAGGTATTGTCGTTGGCTAAGGCCAGGCTTTCGCTGAACCGAACCGGGAAATTCGTCCCGATGATGTCGAAGTTAATGCCGTCCTGCGTGAAGCGTTCGACCCCGGCCAGGGCCGAAACGTTGTGGCCCTTCAGGGACTTCTGGTACGAAAGGACCAGGTTCAGGTTGTACGATTCATCGTCGTTGCTCAGGTAGCGCAGTTGCGCTTTCTGAAGGGCCTGCTGGCCGTAATTGTAGGCTTCGATGAACGACCGGAAAAGACCTGCCCCGTAGTTGTAGCCCACGCTGCCCCGCAGTTTCAGCCCGGCCAGGGGTTCGAGTTCGGCGTAGGCGTTGCCGTTGATCCGCCGGGTGAGCGAGTACTCCCGGGTCTGCTCCTGAATGCCAAGGGGATTGACGCCGTTGTTGTAGGCGGGCACGAGGCCGTACCCGCCGAGGGGATTGGCCGGGTCGCGGGGATTGTAGGTGGGAATCGCCCGAATCGCAAATTCCAGGTCTTTGGCTTCGTCGGCCGTCGGGTTGTTGAACACGCGGGAAATGACCAGCGATTCGCCCACCTTCAGGAGCTTGCCGATTTTGAAATCCGAGTTGGCCCGCAGGGAAAACCGTTCAAAGACGTTGTCGATGTAAATGCCTTCTTCGCGGTCGTAGGCACCGGAGAGGAAAAACGAAGCGTTTTTTCCCCCGCCCGTAACCGAGACGTTGTGGCTCTGCTCGCGGGCGGGCCGAAACAGCACGTCAAACCAGTTGGTGTTGGGCAGCGCGCCGGGGTTGGCCCAGGAAGGTTCGAGGGCGACGCCCGCATTGCGCCGAGCTTCCGAAGCGAGTTGAATGTAGTCGGGCGTGTTCAGCGCATCGGGTAGTTGGGTGGCCCGGCGGATACCCGTCGAAGACGTCACATTCAGTTTCACCTTTCCGGAGTTGCCGCGTTTGGTCGTAATCAGCACCACGCCGTGGGCAGCGCGAGCCCCGTAAATGGCCGCAGAGGAGGCGTCTTTCAGGACTTCGATGGATTCTACGTCCTGCGGGTTGAAAAAGCTGCCGGGATCCTGCGGTACGCCATCAATGATGTAGAGCGGGTTGTTGGCCCCCAGCGAACCCGTTCCCCGGATGGCTACCCTTGACTCCGCGCCGGGCGCGCCGTCGCTCCGCGTCACGGTCACGCCCGGTGCCCGGCCCTGGAGGGCCGTTTCGAGTCGCCGTTCCGACACCCGCGTGACATCCTGCGAGGAGATGGACGAAACGGCTCCGGTCAGGTCGGATTTTTTCTGCGTTCCGTACCCCACCACGACTACTTCGCTCAACGACCGGACGTCGGCCTCCAGCCGCACGTCGATTACGGTCCGGTTCCCGACTACGACCTCCTGATTGGTGTACCCCACGTACGAAAACACCAGCGTGGCGGCCTCGTCGGGTACGTTGATCCGGTACGTGCCTTCCGCGTTCGTAGAGGCACCCGTCGTGGTACCCTTGAGCACGATGTTCACGCCGGGCAGCGGCTCGTTGTTGGCGTCGGTTACCTGGCCGGAAATCACTTTGTCCACTCGTACCGCCGGTTGCAGCCCCAGGGATCCGACGGGTTGAGTGCCCGGCGATGGCTCCCGGTCGATGGGGGTCAGGAGTGTCTGTGGGTTCTCCGGTGCCGACGGTTTCGGGGTTTCGGCGGGCGGTTTCGGCGCGGCCGGGTAGATGCCGTAGATGTTGCGATTGATTTTTGCGTAGCGCAGTCCCAGCGGCCCGAGCAGTTGCGTGAGGGCTGCGTCTAAGCTGCTGCGGTCCAGATCGGGCCGGGTCGCTACCTGCCGACCTTCGACCAGCTCGCTGGCGTAGTTGAACCGAACTTCAAATTTCCGTTCGAGTTGCTTGAGTACCGAGCGCAGCGTTTCTTTTTGTTGCTGGACGGACCGGTGTGATTTTGCCGAAGCGTACGCGAGCGTCTGCGAAAAAACCGACGTACCCAGCAAAGAAATAGACAGCGTAAATCCTAAACAGCGTAGTAAATGTAAAGGGGAAAGCATGATGCGTTGGTTGAGAGTGAAAGAATCCGACCGTGTCGTCTGCACCGGGGCAGGTCGGGTGGTCAGTCGGGTTTGCGGCTTACGTAGTAGTCATCGGCGTTGCGGGTGATGGTCAGCGAAAAGGAGTTTTCCAGCGCGGTAAACAGGACGGATAGGTTGTTGGCAGGCGTCGAACCCGTGAAGCGCAGTGCGCGGAGGGCCGGGTCGTTGAACGTCAGCCGAACCCCGTAATTGTCGGCCAGGACTTGCTGGATTTCGCCGAGCGTTTTGTCATCGAAGTACAGCTCGTTTTCCTTCCACGACGAGTAGGTATCTGGTCGGCTGACCTGCCGGAGCAGGTAGCGCTGCTGCTGATTGACCTGCACCGCATCCCCCGGCCGCATGGCCAGCAGGCGTTCTTGACTGGCGGGATTTTTCAGGTGAACTTTTCCCTCGTCCAACACGACCTGCGTGACGCCGTGCCGGTTATTGACGTTGAAGGCCGTACCGGTTACCTCGACGTCGATCTGCGGCGTGTGCACGATGAGTTTCACCGGGTCTGCGCCGGGCTGCTGCGTTCGGGCACGAAGCTGTTTGGTGACTTTAAAATAGGCCTCGCCGTCCAGCCACACCTCCCGGACCGGATCGGTGGCGTAGGTGTTGGAATAGGAAAGTTCGGAGTTGGCATTCAGGTACACGACCGTCTGGTCGGGCAGCGTCAGGGTACGGACCTCGCCGTACTCGGTACGGAAGGCCGGGTCACGACCGACGTACCAGGCGTAAAGCAGACCGCCGAGCAGGAACAGGCCCGTCAGGGAAGCCGCGGCAAGCCAACGGGAGGCGTCCCACCGGGTGACGTGACGGGGCATCCGTACCACGCGGCCACCGGCGGAGGTACGCTGGGTGATGTTGCGCAACATCCGCTCCGACGTGGCCGGATCGGCGGCACGGGCTTCGGCCATTTCCTGCCAGACCGCCCGCAGGATCGGATCAAAATCAGCGGCCTCGTACTGGCGCAGGTACTGGTAGAGTTCGTCCCGTTCCGCCGGGGTGCATTGACCCGCCAGGTATTTTTGCAGGAGTCGGTTTGGTTTGTCCATAGAGGTTGTACCTGAGAAGGCCGGGTTCCAGGCGAGTCTGACCGGTGGGTTTGTCCGATGGTACACCCTAAGTACCATTGACCGGGCGGGTTGGATTACGCGGGCAAAAAATTTTTCTGCTTCAGAATCAGACGTTGCTTCGCTGGGGCGGCCACGGTAATCCCGATCGCCCGAGTCTGCCGGTGCGGGGAAAGGCCGTTTAACGTAGTCCAAACGGGAAGCCGTTCGGGGTCGCGTGGTAGAAAAAGTTTAGTTTAACTCTGGGTATGTCAACCCTTGTGCGCAACTTAGTGCAAGTATTTGGCAGGATTCTACCAATTTGATGGCGGCACTGGGTACTTCGGGCATTGATGAATCGTTGTTACGGCAGTTCATTCAGAACGAGCCAGGGGCAATGCAGGCTATCTTTCGGGTCTACCACCAACGGATCTTTGCGTACAGCCTGAAGATAACCCGGTCGTCCGACGAAGCCGAAGAAATCACCCAGTTGGTTTTTATCCGGCTGTGGGAGCGTCGTCACCAGATTGATCCCACCCGGCCCTTCGGTCCGTACATCTACACGATTGCCCGTAACCTAGCCTTTAACCACCTGAAACAGGAAGCGTACCGGGCGCAGTACGAGCGATCGGAGGAGGAGGCCGCGCTGGTCGGCGGTGATTCAGTCAGCGACGAAGTACTTTTTCGGGAGTGTCGGCAGCTCACCACCCGTCTGATTGACGCGCTACCCGAGAAACGGCAGTTGATTTTTAAAATGCATACCGAAGAAGGCTACGACGTAGCGGAGATCGCGGGGCGGCTCAACCTGTCGTTGCACACGGTGAAGTCGCAGTTACAAAAAGCCACCAAAGCCATTCGGAATCAGTTACTCCGGCGTCAGCTGCTGCATTGGGTCTCTCTGTTGCTTGCCTTCCTGCGTCCGTTCTAAACCCATTGGTGAAATCAGTTCAAGCTCGCGCAAATGTCGACCAACCACGACGGGCGGGCCATTCACCCCGCCGATTCCGTCAACGAGCCGCCCAAACGAACCGAAGTGGATGAGGCCCTGCTTGATGCGGTTTCGACGTACACCGTAGAGCGGTACTTCAAATAGCCGGATTGCTGAAATCTAAACGCCTTCCTCATTCTCCGCTACGAAATCAGTACGTTCGTCCGGGTCTTCAACGCCTGGAACGAGGGGACGAAAAGCTTCTGCCTGCTGCCCGAAAAACGCCGGGGAACGACCTGTTTGAACGCCATCCGGAGCTGTTTGGCTGGTAAGCTGGCGGTGTTGGCTACTTTTACCGAAAACAAAACCGATGAACCGTCGTCAGTTTCTGAGTACATTACCCGGCCTGACGTGGCCCGGCCTGTCGGTGCTGCCTTCCCTGCTGGCCGCGGCCCCGCCCATGCGCATTACGAAGGTCGAAACCTTCTACTGGAAAGACCGCAACGACGCCCCCTGGTGGCCGCACTGGACCTGGGTACGGTTACACACGGATACGGGGCTGGTGAGCCTGGGCGAAACCTACCCCCGCAACAGCCTTGAAGCCGAAGCCCTTCACAGCATCATCGCCCCCGCGCTGGTCGACAAAGACCCCCGCGACATCGAGCGCATCTGGCACCAGATTTACCAGCGCAACGATTTTTACGTGGCGGGTGGGACCGAAATTCGGGCCATCAGCGCGCTGGACCTGGCCCTGTGGGACCTACTCGGTAAGTCGCTGAATACGCCCGTGTACCGACTGCTGGGCGGGCTGTCCAATCCTAAAATCCGCCTGTACAATACCTGCTTTGAGTACAAATACAGCTTTCTGACCGACCCCGACAAGATCATGCGCGAGGTCATGGAGCAGCACGGCGTGAAGGCCATTAAAATATGGCCCTTCGACGGAGCCGCCCTGCGCAACAAGGGGCAGTACATCACCAACGCCGACCTGGAAGAAGCCCTGCGGCCTGTTAGAAAACTGCGCGATGCGTTCGGCGATCAGATCGAGATTCTGATCGAACTGCACGCCTACTGGAACCTCACCTCGGGCATCAAAATCGCCAAAGCGCTCGAACCCTACCAACCCATGTGGCTGGAAGATACGCTGCTGCCCGGCATGATGTCGCAGTACCGGCAATTGGCCGAAGCCACCGACATTCCACTGACGGTGGGCGAACGCATGGCGGGCAAGCTCGATTTCGAGTCGCTGCTCGAATCGCGGGCGGCCAAATTCATCATGTTCGACGTGTGCTGGTGCGGGGGGCTGACCGAAGCCCGCAAGATTACGACGCTGGCCGATGCGTACCAGTTGCCGTTTGCGCCCCACACCGCCGGGGGGCCGCTGCTGTTTTATGCCTCCACGCACCTCTCGGCGGCCATGCCCAACAACTGGATTCAGGAAAGCTGCCAGCGGTTTTACGAACGTGACTGGCCCGCGATGCTCCTCAATCCGCTGCGCCCGCAGGACGGCCACGTCAGCCCACCCGACGCGCCGGGCTTTGGCCTGGAGGTCAAACCGGAAGTCTGGAAGCATCCGGCGGTGGTAAGGCGGGAAACGGTACTGAGTCGATGAAATCGGACTGGAACGCGCACCGTTTTCGGGCCAGTAGGAGTAAAGCCGAGTTGCATCAACTCGATCAATGAAGACCTCTCAAGAAAATAGTCGGGCGGGGCGCAAAGCCAGCAACCGGGGCGGCCGTTGGACGGGGCAGATGGTATTGACCTACTCCCTTATTTCCATCAGATCGACTCGCGTTTAGCCAACGTTTCTCAGGATGAAACAGTAAAAAGAAAAAGCCCGATAACTTGAACGTTATCAGGCTTTTTCTTGGGCGGTCCGGACGGGACTCGAACCCGCGACCCCCTGCGTGACAGGCAGGTATTCTAACCAACTGAACTACCGGACCGTGTTTCGGGTAGCTGAGCGTCTCCGAAAACGTGGGGCAAAAGTAGGTCCATTTCCGCCGGATGCAATACCTTCACCGAAAAAAATCCCCGTAACGTGGTCGCACGTCCCACTGCCGCTGAGTACGAGTCTGGTACCTACGTCGATGGTTATTTAATCCAATTGATTGACGCCGAAGACGCTATCCGAGTCCTGCGTGAGCAAACCGACCGGCTGCTCGCGGCTGAAAAAATCTGGACCGACGAGCAACTCGACCACCGCTACGCGCCCGGCAAGTGGTCGGTGCGGCAGATGCTGGGGCACCTGATCGACACGGAGCGAATTTTTGCGTACCGTGCCCTGGCCATCGCCCGCGGGGAAACGCAGTCATTGCCGGGTTTTGACGAAAACGCGTATCAGGACGCGGCGACGTTCGACCAGCAATCAAAAGAAACGCTGTTCCGTCACTACGAACTCGTGCGAAAAAGCAACCTCTGGCTGTTTGAAACCTTCAACGAAGCGGTACTCGATCGCCAGGGAATCGCCAACGGCCGGAAGATTTCCGTTCGCACGCTTATCTGGCTCCTGGCTGGGCACGAACGGCATCACTTCAACGTGTTGCACGAGCGATACCAATTACCTGTTTAGCGTTTCGGGTTTTCAGTTGTCACTTGAACGAGATTTTCACCGAAAACCCGAAACGCTAAACGCTGACACCCATGCCTGTCACCCTCCAAGCCGTCACGAATTACCTCGAAGCCCTCGCCCCGCTGGCCTACCAGGAAAGTTACGACAACGCCGGACTGATCGTCGGCGAGCCGACGACGGAGGTCACGGGGGTACTCGTCACGCTCGACTGCACGGAGGCGGTCGTAGCGGAGGCCGTGCGGCGGGGTTGCAACCTCATCGTGGCCCATCACCCGATTGTGTTCAAGGGCCTGAAAAAATTGAACGGCCGGACGTACGTCGAGCGGACGGTACTCAGCGCCATCCGGCAAAACGTCGCGATTTACGCCTCGCACACCAACCTCGACCACGTCACGCCGGGCGTCAATCACCACTTGGCCGGGTTGCTTGGGCTCAAGAACGTGCGCATCCTGAGTCCAAAAAAAGGGGTACTGCAAAAGCTCGTCACGTTCGTACCGGTCGAGGCCACGCCACGGGTACTCGATGCCCTCTACGCCGCCGGGGCCGGGCAGGTGGGTGGGTACCAGAACTGTTCGTTCCGGGTGGAAGGTACCGGCACGTTCCGCCCGACTGAAGGCACGAACCCGGCCATCGGGCAGGAGGGTACCGACGAGGAAGTCCGCGAAAACCGCGTTGAAGTACTCCTGCCCGCGCACCTGGAAAGCCGCGTATTGCGGGCGTTGCGCGAAGCACACCCGTACGAGGAAGTGGCCTACTACCTGACGGCCCTCGAAAACGCGAACCAGGACGTCGGGGCCGGGGCCATCGGCGAACTACCTGAACCGATGGCGGAGGAGGCATTTTTCCGGCACCTTCAGCAAAAACTAAAGCTGACCGTCGTACGGCATACCCCGATGGTCGGGCGGTTGGTCGGGCGTGTGGCGGTCTGCGGTGGGGCGGGGAGTTTTCTACTGGCCGACGCCCGGCGGCAGGGGGCCGACGCCTTCGTGACGGCCGATTTCAAGTACCACGAATTCTTCGACGCCGAGGGCCAACTCGTCGTCTGCGACGTGGGCCACTACGAGAGCGAAGTCGGGACGAAAGAACTGCTACGGAACTACTTGTCCGAAAAATTCCCTACTTTTGCGACACTTTTGTCAGAAACCGACACCAATCCGGTTCGTTATTTTGTTTGAAAGTCGAACGAGGTACCGGCTCATCGCCTCATCCTCAGGCCCGTTCCGACCAACTTTAAACTCCCTCGATGGAAACTACCGTAGCTCAGAAACTCGAAGCCTTACTCGCCCTCCAGTCCATCGATTCCAAGCTCGACGAAATCAAGAAAGTCCGCGGTGATTTGCCCGAAGAAGTTCGGGATCTGGAAGACGAAATCGTCGGCTACGAAACGCGCATTGGCAAGTACAAAAAAGACGTCGATGCGCTCGACAGCGAAATCGTCGGTCATAAAAACGCCAAGAAAGAAGCCGAAAAGCTCATTGGCAAGTACAAGGAGCAGCAGATGAACGTCCGCAACAACCGCGAGTACGACGCCATCTCGAAGGAAGTTGAGCTGCAACAGTTGGAAATGGAGCTGTCTGACAAGCGCATCAACGAAGCGACGTTCAAAATTTCGGCCAAGCAGGACGACGTCAAGCTGACGCAGAACACGCTCGAAGAGCGCAGGAAAGACCTCGAAAGCAAGCGGAAGGAACTCGACGTGATCGTGGGTGAGAGCCAGGAAGAGGAAAAAGGATTTATCGGCCAGCGCGACCAGCAGGCCGAAAAAGTGGAGGAGCGGCTACTCAACGCCTACAACCGCATCCGCGACAACTCGGTCAACGGGCTGGCCATCGTGACGGTCCGGCGTGGGGCCTGCGGCGGGTGCTTCAACGTGGTACCGCCCCAGCGGCAGGCCGACATCCGCGAGAAGAAAAAAATCATCGTTTGCGAACACTGCGGCCGGATTCTGGCCGACGTGGAAGACGCTCCCGTCACGGTGGCCACGGGCCGCCGGTAAGCCGAGCAACACCAAGTAGCGTAAGCCCCGATTCGGTCGGGGCTTTTTTGTGAACCACCGCCCGCCATGCGCCGACTCCGCTCCCTGTTTTTTGTTTTCTGGACCGCCGCACTACCGACGCTGGCCACCGATTTTGAGTGGAGCGCGCCGGTTCAACAAGCGTATGCCGAAGCTTTTCGACTTCGACTGGACAACACCCGGCGACTGACGGCGGCCGAAGCTCCGCGCAACGGTCTGGCGCTGTACGTGGACGATTGCGCCGATGTACTGCAACTCCTGCTCGACGAAGAAGCCGCCCAGCTTGAGGCCACGCTCGAACGTAACGAAGCCCGGCTCGATCGCGTCGAAGACCTGGACGAAACGTCGCCCTGGAACCGCTTCGTTCGGGCTGAAATCAAACTCCACGGGGCGATGATCAAACTCCGTTTCGGGCGCGAAACCGCCGCAGCCTGGAACGTCATCGCCGCGTACCGGCTGCTCGAAGAAAACGCCCGGCGTTTTCCCAACTTCCTGCCCAACCAGAAATCGCTCGGGCTGCTGCACGTTCTGATCGGCTCGACGCCCGAAAGCTACCAGTGGGTGACACGTCTGCTCGGGCTGCGCGGCGACGTACGGCAGGGGTTGGCCGAGCTTCAACGCGTGGCCCAGCGCGACCCGATTTTTCGGGACGAAGCGATGCTAACGAGCTACGTCATCCAGGCGTACGTCCTGAAGTTTGACGCCAATCGACTGGGACCATTCGAGCAATTCATCCGAACGCACCCCGACAACGCGCTGATTCAGTTCATGGGTCACTCGATCTGGATGAAACTCAACCGCGGCGAAGCGGCCCTGGCGCTCCTCGAACAGCGTCCACGCGGTGCGGGGTACCTCGACAGCCCGCTTGGCGAGTACCACCAAGCGAGCCTCCGGCTCGAAAAAGGCGAGTACGAGTCGGCCATCGCCGGGTACCAGGCGTTTCTGCGTCGGTACCGGGGCGTGAATTTTCGAAAGGATGCGACCTATAAAATCTACCTTGCCTACGCCCTGCAAAACGAAGACGCCCGCGGCAAGCCGTACCTCGACCAAGTGCGCCGCGTCGGGAAAACGTACAACGAAGCCGATCAGGCGGCCGCCAGAGCCGCCGAACAACCCGCACTGACGTCCTCGCAAAAATTGCTGCTCAAAGCCCGGCTGGCCTTCGACGGCGGTTTTCTGAGTCAGGCGTTGGGATACCTCCAGCCCGTGCCCGAAAGCCAGTTTCCCCAACCCCGCGACCGCGCCGAACTGGCCTACCGCCGGGGCCGCATCTACCACAGCCTCGGCGACACGCTCCGGGCCGTCAGCTTTTACGAACGGGCGCTGGCGCTGAGTACCGAACCGGGCTGGTCGTTCGGGGCCAATGCCGCCCTGCAACTCGGGTACCTGCACCAGGCCCGCGGGCAGAAGGCGCAGGCGAAGGGGTACTTCGAGCGGGCGCTGACCTTCCGCAGGCACGAGTACAAAAATTCCATTGACACGAAGGCCAAAGCCGCTCTGAATGAACTCGGGTACTGAAAAGTTTGCCGACCGCGTTTGGATAACTTACCCACTCCGGCTACTTTTGCGCCACCAAAACGCCTCCTTAGCTCAGTTGGTAGAGCGACGCATTCGTAATGCGTAGGTCGCAGGTTCAAGTCCTGTAGGGGGCTCCAAAGGTCCCAAACCCGCAAAATCATCGATTTTGCGGGTTCTTATTTTTCTTCCCAACCATCCGTCGACTTGCCGCGGCGTTGCGCTGGGCTACCTTTGGGGACTATTTTCCCAACCACGCATGAAATGCTTCGCCGTTCTGGTCGCCCTGACGATCTGGACGCTGAACGCCGCCTTCGGCCAAACCGCCGTCAGAGGTCGGGTTGTCGACAAGACGACGGCGCAACCCGTTGAATTCGTCAGGCGTGGCCGTGTTCGCGCCGACCGACTCGCTCACGGCCTTCGGGGGTACGCTCAGCGACTCTGCGGGGCGCTTCGTGCTGGCTGATCTGAAAGCAGGGGAGTACGTCCTGAAACTGGCTTTCGTCGGGTACAAAAGCGTTCGCCTCGGACCAGTGCAGATCGGGCGCGGGCAAACCACCGACCTGGGTACCGTCGCGCTCGAAGCCGGGGCCCAACTGCTCGAAGCTATCACGGTGACGGGGCAGCGGGCCGACCTGCTCGTCAAACCCGACCGACAGACCTACCGCGCCGGGCAGTTTCTCTCGGCCACGGGCGGCACGGCGACCGACGTACTCAAAAACCTGCCTGGCATCAGCGTCGACGCTGAGGGCGAGGTGAATCTGCGCGGGGCAAACGGATTCCTGGTGTTGCTCAACGGCAAACCCGTGCAGGCCAACCTGGGTACCCTGCTCAACCAACTGCCCGCCAACAGCATCGAACGCATCGAGGTCATCACCACGCCTTCGGCCCGGTACGACCCTGATGGCAAGGCGGGCATCATCGCCATCACGACCAAAAAAGGGACCGAAACCGGCCTCTCGGTACTGGTCAACGCGATGGGCGGGCTGCCCAGCCTGGGCGACTTCGGCAATGCCCGCAAGCCCGTCCGCTACGGCTCCGACCTGACGCTCAACTACCGGGGCAACCGCTGGGACCTGTCCCTGAGTACCTCCTACCTGCGCAACGACATCGCCGGGCGGCGCGTGGGCGACGTCAGTACCACGCGGGGCAACCGGTACACGCGCTTTCCGTCGGAAGGCGAGCGGAGTTTTGACCGGTACACGTTTACCAACCGGCTCGCCGTGGCCTACACGCCCAACGCCCGCAACGCCTGGAGCGCCGGGCTGTACCAGAGCATCCGCACCGAGTACCGGCTGGCCGACATCACCTACGACAACCTCACGACGGACCTCCGCACGGGGCAGGTGCTGGGTCGAAGCACGTATTTTAATTCCAACCTCGTCAAAAAGCGCGGGCAGTTTTACACCGGTACCCTCGACTACACGCACACGTTCGCGAGCAAAGCCACCCTGACAGCGGGCGTACTGGCCGAGTACGATTACTTCGACGGCTTCACGAGCAACCGCAACCTGAACCGCACCGATTACCGCGACACGCTCCAGTACAGCCTCACCACCACCGAGCGACCGCTGACCAACCTCCGCGCCAGCCTCGATTTCGTGAAACCGCTGAAAACCGGGCGGCTCGAAGCCGGGTACGTCTACCGTAACCAGCAGGACGACGGGGAGTTCGTGTACCGGGAAAAGTCGGGAAATTTCACGCCACTGGTCGTGATTCCGGCGTTTACGGGCGGCATCCGGGTCGGCAACCAGATTCACGGGTGGTACACGCAGTACGTTTTCAAAGCGAAACGCTGGGACGGCACGGCGGGCCTACGCTACGAGCACGCCGGGCGCACCGTGCGCCTGACGCCCCAGAACCAGCGCTTCGACCTCACGCTCGACAACCTGTTTCCGACCGTCAGCGTGCTGTACAAAGCCAGTACCGACTGGTAGTGGAAGGCGGGCTACAGCCGCCGGGTGCAGCGGTCGAGTAATTTTGCGCTCAACCCGCTGCCCGAACGCGAGCACTCCGAAACCCTCGAACGGGGTGACCCGAACCTGCTGCCCGAGTTCGTCGGGCTGGCCGAAGTGGGGGCCGTGCGCACGGCGGGCCGGAGTACGCTGCTGCTGACGCTCTACCACCAGAACACGCGTAACATCGTCAACCGGGTCAACAGCGTGTACGCCGACACGATTCTGAACCGAATCTTCACCAACGCCGGGCGGGCGCAACGGCTCGGGCTGGAAGGGGCCGCCGACCTGACGCTGGAAGCTGTACGTCGGCGGCACGGGGTACCGCTACACCATCGAAGGGGCCTTGTTTCAGAACGACGTGCAGTTCAACAACCAGGCCTGGGTGTACTGGGTCAACGCCAACACGACCATCGGCCTCTCGCCCACGCTGACGCTTCAGGCCAATATCAACTACCTCTCGCGGCGCATCCCGGCCTAGGGCGAAGACTCGCGATTCCTGGTACCCAACGCCTCGCTCAAAACCAGTTTTCTTAACCAACGGCTGTCGGTTTTGGTGCAGTGGCAGAACATCGGGGCGGGTTTTCTGCCCAGCAACGCCCAGCGCATCACCACGCGGGGCCGCGACTTTTTCACGACGACCAACTACCTCCAGGAGCGCGACGTGATTCTGATTAACCTCAGCTACTCACTCCGCCAACTCAGCAAACGCGCCAGCCAACCGGCGCGTGAGTTTGGCGAGAAGGAGTTTTAGCGGAATTCCGGAGCGCTCTTCGCCTCAAATCACAGACGGGTACTGACCTGCGCCGATCCGTCAATCGACCGTGCTGAGGGGTACTCAAAACCCAAACCCCACCGTCACCTGCCACAGACTCGTCCGCGAAAGCGGCCCGGCTTCGCTGGTAGCCGTGTTTTTCGTGAGCAGCGACGAAAGTTCATCCAGACTGCCTTCGTGGCGCAGGTCGATCTGCATTCCGCCGAGCGTGAGTCCGCCCCCGGCCTGGTAGCCGACTTTGGCCTGCCTGACGGTTTCGCCGAACGACTGCGTCGTGTACTGCCGCAGGGCGTCTTTCAGGCTGCCGTTGTCGGAAACGGTGAGCGAGGCGAGCGGCCCGGCGTTGAGGCGCAGCGGCCCGAGCCGGAAGCCGAGCAGGAGGGGGATGTCGATGGTCGTGAGCTTCACGTCGAGCCGCTGGGTGGCGAGGCCTTCGCGGACTAAATCAAATTTGCCGCCCTTGGCCGAAAGCAGGAGTTCGGGCTGGATGAAAACGCGGTTGCCAATGCGGGCAAACACGCCGCCGACTACGCCCAGCGTGCGGGCGTCGTTGTCCTGGAAAAAGTCGTAGACCAGTTTGCCGCCCGACAGCACGGGCAGGCCGTCGGCTCCGAGCCGGGGGGTGCGGAAGGACAAATCGCTGAGTTGGGAGAAGTTGGCGCCCGCCTTCAGGCCGAAGCTGAATTTCTTGCCGCGCGACTGGGCGAAACTGGTGGAGGCCGTGGTCAGGGCGAGGAGGGTAGTCAGGAGCAGATACCGATTCGATTTCATGGCGTATTCGTGTTTTGTTTCGCCAAAAGTGGGCGGCCCGTGCCGCCTCCGAATCGGGTTTCGGGATGAGTTGCGCGTCTTTTCTTCTCAATTGCGTTAAACCGGGCTTGAAGCGAAGACGGACGAAGCGTCGGGCCGGGCCATCCTCCGTCCGTCAGAAAGTCCTCGTCGCCAGGACGAGTTCTTGGAGCCTCCCCGCCAATTCAGGTTCCAAAAAATACAGTTCGACCTGCCGTTCGTCCGGTTGAGCCAGCGGGGCGTTTCGGAGTGGGTACCGGGCTACCACTTTTGCATCACCCAATCGGGAAATGCCTCTTTTTTCAACCTCACTCAATCATCCGTGCCATGAAAAATTCTTTTCTGTATCGCCCCGTTTTGTTTTTGCTGTTGCTCGTCGTCGCGTCGATGACGGCTTGTAAAAAAGCCCCCGAAGCCGATCCCGATCTCGGCAATCGCGTCGCCGGCACGTACACGCTGAACGAACTCACCGCCGGTGGCAAAAGCTACACGGGTGCTAACCTACCGCTGAAAGGTACCATCGAGGTAGCGCGTGAGTCGGCGACCAGCGTCGAGCTGAGCATTGACATCCGGCTTAAAGCAGACAATTCTGAATTTCTGAATGTCCAGGGAGGAGACATCGATGTCATTGACAAGGGCGGAGAACTCGAACTGCGCTCCGACGGCGAGAAGGTGGCTCGCATCAGTGGCAATAAAATGTACATTGAAGTTGAAGATGACAGCGACGTTTACACGCTCGTCCTGACGAAGTAACGAAACTCAGCCTCCCGTTCAACGGCCCCCGCCCGACCGACGAGTCGGGCGGGGGCTTTGCGTTTTACTTGCTTCAGGTGAAGTGAAACTCCCGGTGGATTGCCGTTACTTTACCCGTTCGCTCTACCGCCGCCTGCTCGAATGTCTTTGCTTTACCGCGTTTCCTGGCTTTTGCTGTGGCTGATTCCGCTCGGAGTCGGGGCGCAGCCGGACTACGGACGGTTTAAATTTCTCACCTCGAACCAGGGCCTGTCGCAAAACAACGTCACGAGCATCGTGCAGGATCGCCGGGGATTTCTCTGGTTTGGTACCCAGGATGGCCTCAACCGCTACGACGGGTACTCGTTCAAAATTTTCCGCCACAATCCCCGCAGCCCGACGAGCCTGAGCAACAACTCGGTACTTGCCCTGCTCGAAGACCAGCAGGGGTACCTCTGGGTGGGTACCGACGGCGGGCTGAACCGCTTCGACCCCGCCGCGGAAACCTTCACCCGGTACCGCCACGATTCGACCCGGACGAACAGCCTCAGCCACGACCGGGTCACGGCGCTGGCCCTCGACCCCCACGATCAGCTCTGGATTGGTACCTCGGGAGCCGGGCTGAACCGGCTCGACCCGGCTACCCAAACCTTCACGCGCTTCGTGCACCGGCCCGGCCAGGCGCTCGGGCTGAGCAGCAACGACGTCAAGCACGTCTGCATCGACCGAACGGGGGTGGTTTGGGTAGGGACTTACGAGGGGCTGAACCGGTACGACCCGGCCACGCGGCGCTGGCAGGTGTACCGCCACGACCCGGCCAACCCCGCCTCGCTCAGCGCCGACCGCGTGCTGGTGGTACGCCCTGACGCGAAGGGCTTCGTCTGGGTGGGTACCGAAGGCGGCGGGCTGAATCGCTTCGACCCGCACAAGCAGACCTTTACGCGATACCAGCACGGACCGGGGCAGACGAACCTCGTGCCGAACAACGACATCATCAGCCTTGAAAACGATCACCAGGGCAACCTCTGGGTGGGGACGACCAACGGCGGCGCGAGCGTGATTCACCCCGATCGCCGGTCGGCCACGTTTCACCCGCACAGCCCGGCGCAGAGCGGCGGCCTGAACAACGGCTCGGTCTACGCCATCTACTGCGACGTGCAGGGCAACCTCTGGCTGGGTACCTACACGGGGGGCGTCAACTTTCTGCACGGTGGGCCGTCGAAGTTCACGCTCTACCGCCACGACCGGGTCAATTCCAACAGCCTGAGCCACAACAACGTACTGTCGATTAGTGAAGACGCCGACGGCGACCTGCTGCTCGGAACCGACGGCGGCGGGCTGAACGTGTTCAACCGGCGTCAAAACCAATTCCGGACTTTTCGCCACGACCCGGCCAATCCGTCGAGCGTCGGCAGTGACTACGTGATGGCCGTCTACACTGACCGCGACGGGCGGGTCTGGGTAGGGTCGTACAAAGGTGCCCTGAAGGTGTTCGACAAAAAAACGGGACGATTCGAGACGCCCGCCTTCGACCTCGCCGTGCGCGGGGCCCCGTACGGGACCGTCTGCCGAATTTTTCAGGACCGGAAGGGCTACCTCTGGTTCGGGACGCTCGAAGCGGGCGTGAGCCGGTACCACCCGGCGACGGGCGAACTGCGCCACTTCCGCCACGACCCCACCAACCGGCGCAGCCTGAGCGGCAACCTCGTGCAAACGATTTACGAAGACCGGCAGGGGCAACTCTGGATCGGTACGACCGGCAACGGCCTCAACCGGTTTCTCGAAAAAAGCCTGACGTTCCGGCACTACCGCCATGACCCCGCCCGGCCCGGCAGCCTGAGCGACGACCGCGTCAACGCCGTGCACCAGGATGCCGCTGGGCGGCTCTGGGTCGCCACGGGCGGTGGCTTGAACTGCCTCGATTCCCGCACGAACACTTTCCGGGTGTACCGCGAGGCCGAAGGGTTGCCCAACGACGTCATCCACGCCCTTCTCGAAGACGCCCAGGGAACGCTCTGGCTGACGACCAACAAGGGCCTTTCGGCCTTTGACCCGCGCACGCGGACGTTTACGAATTACCGCGTCAACGAGGGCTTGCAGGGCAGTGCCTTCAACCGCGGTGCCGCCTACCAGAGTACCCAGGGCGAGTTTTTTTTCGGGGGTACCAACGGCTTCAATAGCTTCCGACCCAGCCGGATGCGGCGCAATCCGTACGTGCCGCCCGTGTACCTGACCGACTTCCAGGTGTTTAATCAGTCGGTCCGACCCAACGAGACCGGTTCACCCCTGAGCCGGTCCATCAGCGAGACCGAAGAACTGACGCTCGAACCCGAGCAGTCGGTCATTTCCTTCGAGTTTGCCGCGCTCAACTACATGCTGCCCGAGTACAACCAGTACGCCTACAAACTCGAAGGCTTCGACCCCGACTGGAACTACGTGAGCAGCCCGCGCAAGGCCACCTACACCAACCTCGACCCTGGCGTGTACGTGTTTCGGGTGAAAGCCTCGAACAACGACGGCGTCTGGAACGAGGAAGGTACGGCCCTGATGCTCACGGTGCGGCCGCCGTTCTGGCATACCTGGTGGTTCCGGGCGCTGCTGGTGAGCCTGGTGGCGGGCGTGGTCTACGCGGCGTTCCGCATTCGGGTGCGGGTCATCAAAGGCCAGAAAAAGCAGTTGGAGCGACAGGTTCGCGAACGCACCGCCGACCTGAAAGCGGCCAACGAGGAGGTCGTCCAGCAAAAAGAAGTGCTCCAGGCACAGGCCGAGTACCTCAAGGTACTCAACGAAGAACTCAACCGGCAGAAAGTCCACGAGCAGCAGGTGCGGCAGGAAGCCGAGCAGGCCAACCGCGCTAAAAGCGTGTTTCTGGCCACGATGAGTCACGAAATCCGTACGCCCATGAACGGCGTCATCGGCATGGCCTCGCTGCTGACCGAAACGCCGCTCACGCCTGAGCAGCGCGAGTACGCCGACACGATCCGGAGTTGCGGCGAAGGACTGCTGACGGTCATCAACGACATCCTCGATTTTTCCAAAATTGAATCGGGCAAGATGGAACTGGAGCAGCAGGACGTCGACCTGCGACACTGCGTCGAGGAGGTACTCGACGTGTTTGCGGGCAAGGCGGCGCAACTCGGGCTGGATTTGATTTACCAGATCGACCCCCGCGTTCCGACGCACTTCGTCGGTGATGGCATGCGGCTGCGGCAGGTCCTGCTCAATTTGGTCGGCAACGCCTTGAAATTCACCCACGCGGGCGAGGTATTCGTCGGCGTCGACCTGCTGCGCCCCATCGAAAACGAGACGGTACACCTCGCGTTTCGGGTGCGGGATACGGGCATCGGCATTCCGCCCGATAAACTGGAACGGCTGTTCAAGGCCTTCTCGCAGGTCGATTCCTCGCACACCCGCAAGTACGGCGGTACCGGCCTGGGGCTGGTCATCAGCGAACGCCTCATCGACCTGATGGGCGGCAGCATCGGCGTCGAAAGCCAGGAAGGGGAGGGCACGACGTTCCATTTCAGCATCCGGGGGCGCGTCAGTCGGCAGGTGGCCCGGCCGTACGCGCCGATGGGTACCCCCGACCACGCGGGCAAGCGGGTGCTGGTCGTCGACGACAATCCCACCAACCGGACGATTCTCAAAGCGCAATTGGAGGCCTGGCAGCTCGGGGTCACGCTGGCCGCGTCGGGGCGGGAAGCGCTCGATGCGCTGGCGCGGGAGGTACCGTTTCACCTAGTCATCACCGACATGAAAATGCCGGACCTCGATGGCGTGCAACTGACCCAGGCCCTCCGACCGGCGCACCCAGCGCTGCCCGTGATTCTGCTGAGTTCGTTGGGCGAAGAAAGCCGGACGCAGCACGCCGACCTGTTCGCCGCCGTGCTGACCAAACCCGTCAAGCAGAAACAACTCGGCGACTTGGTCCGGGCGCAGCTCCGGGCCGACGAAGAAAAAGCGGGCCCGGCGGTTGCGGCGGAACAGCCCACGTTTTCGGTGCAGTTTGCGGCGGAACACCCCCTGCGGATTCTGATTGCCGAAGACAACCCCGTCAACCAGAAACTCATGGTCAGTGTACTCGGCAAGCTCGGTTATGCGCCGACGGTCGTCCCCAACGGCCTCGAAGTACTCGATAGGCTGGCGCGGGAACCGTACGACCTGGTGCTGATGGACGTGCAGATGCCCGAAATGGATGGGCTGGAAGCCACGCGCCGCATCCGGGCGGGCGGCGGACCCCAGCCGCGCATCGTGGCCATGACGGCCAATGCCTTGCAGGAAGACCGTGAGGCGTGCTTGCAGGCGGGCATGGACGAGTACGTTTCGAAGCCGTTTAAGCTCGACGAGTTGAAAGCGGCGCTGCAAACCGCCAGTGAAGTAGCGCGGGCGCGGGTGGCTGTTTCGTAGTGCACCCGAAAATTCTGCACAATTTCGAGCAAAGCGCTGTAACCCAATCACCCCGAACTGGGTTTACCTTTGCACCATGAACCCCGTACTCCGGCGTGTGATTTGCCTCTGGATGGCCGCGCTCGTGCTCCTGACCAGCACGGGCCTGCCCACCTACGCGCACGCCTGCCGGATTCACGACACAGTACGGCTTTCGTTCGCGGTCCCCAAAAAATGCTACCCGGCGAAGGCGGCTAAACCGACTTCCGGCTCCACCCTCAAGCGCTCGGCCTGCTGCCACGTCGAGGCGCGGTACCAGCAGGTACCCGTCGCGCCGACGCCGGCGGTGGGACAGTTCCTGACGACTCCCGCCGTGGCGATTTTGCCGGAAGTTCGGGTACCAGTCTTCGAGCGGACGGGGTACCTGGCTGCCCAACCGATTCGCTTCCAGCACAGTCCGGCCCCGCCGCTGGCGGGTCGTGACCGACTCGTGTTTCTGCAAACGTTCCTGATTTGATTCCAGAAGTGCGTACCGCTTCGAAGCGGTACTGGCGACGCGTTTGTTCAAAACTCGTTTCACTTCTGTGAATTCACCATGCTTCATTTTAGAAAATTATCGGTACTCGGTGGGCTGCTCCTGGCGAGTACGGTCTCGGCGCAGGAGCTGACGGGCCGGGTCCTCGAACAGGGTACCGAAACCCCACTACCCGGTGCGGTACTGCGCTGGCTGGGTACCCAGGCGGGTACGGCCACGGACTCGTTGGGAAATTTTTCACTGGCGCGGGTACCGGCCACGAACCGGCTGGTGGCGAGCTTCGTCGGATACCGCTCGGATACGCTGACGGTTGGGGATTCGGCCACGAATGCCCGAATTGAATTCCGCCTCCAGCCCGAAGGGCAGGGCCTGGCCGAGGTCGTCGTGAGCGGCGCGGGGACTACCCTCGACCGGCTCAACCCCCTCCACACCGAAGTCCTCACGACCCGCACGCTGGCCAAGGCCGCCTGCTGCAACCTCTCGGAAAGTTTCGAAACGAACGCCTCGGTCTCGGTCAGCTACGCCGACGCCGTCACGGGCGCGAAGCAAATCCAGCTCCTCGGCCTGAGCGGTACCTACGTGCAGCTCAACGCCGAAAACATCCCGACCCTGCGCGGGCTGGCCACAACCTTCGGGCTGAATTACATCCCCGGTACCTGGATTCAGTCGATCGACGTCGGCAAGGGCGCGGCCTCGGTCGTGACCGGCTATGAGTCGATGACCGGGGCGCTGAATATCGAATTGATGAAACCCGAGGCTTCCGAAAAAGTGTACCTCAACGGGTACCTTAACCGTTTCGGGCGGGCCGAACTGAACCTGAACCTCGCCCGGCAATTGAACGACCGCTGGTCGGTCGGACTGCTCACGCACGGGAGTACCCTCCGCACGAAAATCGACGAAAACGGCGACGGTTTCCTCGACCTGCCGACGTACGCGCAGGTCAACGTCATCAACCGCTGGAAGTACCAGTCCGCGCGCACGATGGCGCAGTTTGGCGTGAAGGCGCTGGCGGAGGACCGCGTCGGTGGGCAGACGAGTTTCGATCCCGCCCGCGACCGGGGTACCGCCCGGGCCTACGGCTTCGGCAACGCGACGAAGCGCGTCGAGCTGTTCAGCAAAACCGCCCGGCTGTTTCCCGACCAGCCGTACAAAGGTTTGGGGCTGATTCTGAACGGGACGCTGCACGACTCGCGCTCGTACTTTGGCTTTCGCACCTACGACGGACAGCAGCGGAGTTTGTACGGCAACCTGATTTACCAGAATATTTTCGGCGACACGCGCCACACCTACAAAACCGGCCTGAGCTACCTCCTCGACGACTACCGCGAGCGGTACGTCGATTCGAGCTTTGCCCGGACTGAGTCGGTACCAGGGGCTTTTTTCGAGTACACGTACACGGTACCGAAACTGATTGTGGTACTCGGAAACCGGGTCGATTTTCACAACCTGTACGGGACGCGGCTGACGCCCCGGCTGCACCTGAAATACGACCTCTCGACCGACCTGCACCTGCGGGCCAGCGCCGGGAAGGGCTGGCGGATGCCGAATGCGTTTGCCGAAAACCTCGGGATGCTCATCAATTCGCGCACGGTGCAGGTACTCGACCGCCTCCGGCCCGAGCAAAGCTGGAACCTCGGCCTGAGCCTGAGCCAGGACTTTCGGGCGCTGGGGCGGAAGGGGAGTCTGGTACTCGACGCCTTCCGGACGGATTTCCAGAATCAGCTCGTCGTCGACATGGAAACGGCGGATTTCGTGCGGTTTTACAACCTGCCGGGCCGCTCGTACTCGAACAGTTTGCAGGCCGAACTGAACTACGCCCCCGCGCCGCGCTTCGAGCTCAAGGCCGCCTACCGGTACTTCGACGTGCGCAGCGACCTCCGCACCGAAACCGGCGCGCTGACGCTGCTGCCCAAGATGTTCGTTAGCCCCGACCGGCTGCTGTTCAACGCGGGCTACGCGACGAAGTTCGACAAGTGGAAACTGGATTTCACCTGGCAGTGGAACGGGCGGCGGCGCATTCCGGACACGCGCGAGGGCCACGTGCATTCAGCGCTTTCGCCGCCGGTGTATGCGCCCGCGTTTGCCAACCTCAACGCCCAGATTACCCGCGGTTTCAAAAAATGGGAACTCTACGTGGGTGGCGAAAACCTCGGCAATTTCACCCAACCGAACCCCATCCTCGGCGCGAACGACCCCTTCGGGCGGACCTTCGACGCCTCGATGGTCTGGGGGCCGGTGGTGGGGCGGAACGTGTACGCGGGGTTTCGCTATAAGATTCAGTGAGTGGTGGGTAAAAGGTTACAAGTTAAAAGTCGAATTCGGCTGACTTGCACCCGAGTGTGACGCATCACCTGTAACCTTTAACCCGTAACCTGTAACCCGATGATTCTCTTCATTAAAAACATGGTCTGCGATCGCTGCCGGATGGTCGTGCAGCAGACGCTTGACAGCCTCGGGTACCACCCGACGCGGGTTGAACTCGGGGAAGTCGAAATCGAAGAAATCCTGACCGGTACCCAACTCGACGAACTGCGCGAACGGCTGCGGGCGCACCAGTTCGAACTGCTCGACGACCGCCGCCACCAGACGGTCGAGCGCATCAAAACGGCCGTCATTGAACTCATCCACCGCCAGCCCGAACGGCTGCGCCGGACGAACCCCTCGACGTACCTCGCCGAGGCGCTGGCCCGCGATTACAAGTACCTGAGCGGGCTGTTTTCGGAAGTCGAAGGGCTGACGATTGAGCAGTACGTCATCCAGCAGAAAATCGAGCGGGTAAAGGAACTGCTCGCCTACGACGAACTGACGCTGAGCCAGATTGCCGACGCGCTGCACTACAGCAGCGTGCAGCACCTGTCGGGGCAGTTCAAAAAAGTCACGGGTTTGACGCCCAGTGCATTCAAACGGCTGAAAGCGCCGGGAAGACGGGCATTGGACCAGATAGGAACGCACGGGGCGACCTACCGCCGGGGCGCGTTCACGCCCGGGCCGTCCGACTCATCGAACTAAAGCACTATTTTTCATCGTTCAACAAAAAATTTCACCCCCATGAAAACCTTGTTCACCGCCTTCCTGCTGACTGTTTTCGCCACGACGAGCTTCGCCTCTGACACCCCGCAGACGGTCAAAATCAAGACCTCGGCCATTTGCAAAATGTGCAAGGCCCGCATCGAACGTCAGCTCGGCTACACGAAGGGCGTGACCGACGCCAGCCTCGATTTGAAAGACAAAGTCGTGACGGTTTCCTATAACCCGCAAAAAACCGACGTCGCGAAACTGAAGCAGGCCATCAACGAAGTCGGCTACGACGCCGACCAACTGCCCGCCGACCCGAAGGGCTACGCCAAGCTGCCGAGCTGCTGCAAGAAAGGGGGCTCGATGGACCACGGCGACCACTGACCAACGATCCGTCGGACGGCCCGGCCCACCAGCGTAGGTGCGCCAGCCAAGCCTGCCGGGCCGTCCGGCGGATTTAAAAAGGGATCTCTTTTCCCGGACGTGCCGATAAATTAACCCGCCCGATCCGACGGCCCAAGTCGTCAGTTCGGGCGGGTTATATTTTGATAGTCAGTGATTTATAAAATTTTCAGATTGTGAGGTGATTCCGCCCTGACTGGGGTAAGGGGTATGGTTGTTGTGGCGAAGCCAGGAAACTTAATTCGTCCACATAAAATCTAACAACCATGAACGACACCATGCAAGCCTGCATTGACGCCTGCTTAGCCTGCGTGAAAACCTGTGAGCACTGCTCGACCGAATGCATCAAAATGGGCGACCCGATGATGGTGCGCTGCGCCCTGCTCTGCCGCGACTGCGCCGATAGCTGCGTGCGCTGCGCCCAGTACTGCATCCGGGAATCCGACTTCCACGTAGCTCAGGCCAAACTCTGCGCCGACATCTGCCGGACCTGTGCGGAAGAATGCGAAAAGCACGCCCAGCATCACGACCACTGCCGTGCGTGTGCCGAAGCCTGCCGCCGCTGCGCCGAAGCCTGCGACGCGATGGTGATGGCGATGTAAGGGCCGCCCGTCGGGCGGCCCCCCAGTCAATTCGGTCTTTTCGGAAAACGTGGCGGGCCGTCCGGCGGGTTAAAAAGTCAGTGATGCTATGAAAAAGTACCTACTACTCAGTACCTCCCTGCTCTGCGGAGCCGTACTGCATTCCCCCGCCGCCCAGGCCCAGCACGAGCAGCATCGCCCCGCCAACCAACCAGCGAAAACCGACTCGTTGCCCAAGAAAAAACAGGTCTCGCCACCGATGCAGCACGGCAACGCGCACGAAGGCATGACGGGCATGGACCACGGCGAGATGCGTTCGATGAGCCACGCCTTTTCGCTCAGCCTGCCCATGAATCGCAACGGCTCGGGTACCGGCTGGCTGCCCGACGCCACGCCGATGTACGCCTACATGACCCACCGCGGCCCCTGGATGTACATGCTGCACGGGGCGGTGTACGGACGGTACACGGCTCAGAACATCACCAATCCGGGCAAACGGGGCAGTGAAAGCCGGATTTCGGTACCCAACTGGTTCATGGGCATGGCCCAGCGACCGGTAGGCCGAAACGGGCTGCTGCTACTCCGGGCGATGGTCTCGCTCGACCCGATCACGGAAGGCGGCGCCGGGTACCCGCTCTTGTTTCAAACCGGCGAGACCTACGAGGGCCGCCCCATCATCGACCGGCAGCACCAGCACGATTTCATCTCGGAACTGGCCGTGGGCTACACGCAGCGGCTGAGTCCGAAAGTAGACGTTTCGGCGTACATTGGTTTTCCGGGCGAACCGGCCCTCGGCCCGACGGCCTTCATGCATCGGATTTCGGCCTTCAGCAATCCCGACGCCACGCTCGGCCACCACTGGCAGGATGCCACGCACATCCTGTTCGGCGTCGCGACACTGGGAGTACGGGTCGGGCAGTTTAAGCTTGAAGGATCGAGTTTCACGGGTCGCGAGCCGGACGAAAACCGGTTTGGTTTCGACCGCCCCACGTTCGATTCGTACAGCGGGCGCTTGTCCTGGGCACCTTCGGCAAACTGGGCCTTGCAGGTCTCGCGGGGTTTTTTGAAGGAACCGGAGGTACTGCACCCCGGCGAAGACTACAACCGGACGACAGCCTCGGCCATCCACAGCCAGCAGTTCTCAGGCGAAAATCGGTATTGGACGTCGTCGCTCGTCTGGGGTATGAACCAGTCGACCGAAGGCGACCACGCATCCGAAAATGCCTTTCTGCTCGAATCGCACCTGCAACTGAACCGGATTGGCGTGTACGGGCGCTACGAATTCGTCCAGAAATCGGCGGAAGAATTGTTTGAAGATCCTGAAAGCAATGGCTTCGATCACGACCGGATCTTCCCGATCAACGCCCTGACGGGAGGCGTCAACGTACGAGTAGCCCGGTTTGCGAAAACCCTGCTCGTCGCGGGCGTGCAGGGTACCTTTTTCGCCGCCGACCGCGGCCTCGATTTCACTTACGGCCCCAACCCGATTTCCGGGCAGGTCTACCTCCGCCTCAGCCCCGACCGGATGCGGCGGTATTGAGTTTAGGGTTTAGAGTTTAGCGTTTTTTTCAGGAAAACCAATAAAAATAAGCGGCCCCGGCATTCACCCTAAACCTCCTCCGCCACAAACCCCGCCTTGCCGACGGTTTCGCGGATTTGCTCGGGCGTGACGTCCTCGTCAGCGATGACGGTCAGGAGTTTGTCGGGATTGGCCGTGTCGACTTTCCAGATTTCCAGCCCTTCGAGTTCGTTCAGAAACGGCGTGACTTTGGCGACGCAGTTACCGCAGTTGATGTTGGTTTTGAATTGTTGAGTTTGCATTGGAGTAGAGTTTAGATGTTAGATAAAAGACGTCAGACGATAGATTTTAGATGTTAGACTACGTACTGGGCAGGGTCTGAAATCTAAAATCTATTGTCTGACGTCTCGAAGCGCAGCCGCAGGCTGTTCGTCACGACGGAAACGGAACTGAGCGCCATCGCGGCGCCGGCGATCATCGGATTCAGTAAAAATCCGTTCACCGGGTACAGCACCCCGGCGGCAAGCGGGATGCCGATGACGTTGTAGATGAAGGCCCAGAACAGATTCTGCCGAATCGCCCGGACCGTCAGCCGCGAGAGCCGCAGGGCTTTTGGAATCTGGCGGAGGTCGCCGGAGACCAGCGTCAGTTTCGCCACGTCGAGCGCCACGTCCGAGCCGTGGCCCATCGCGATGCTCAGGTCGGCCTGGGCCAGGGCGGCGGCGTCGTTGATGCCGTCGCCGACCATCGCGACCGTTTTTCCCTGCCGTTGCAAGTTTTCGACGAAGGCCGCTTTGTCGGTGGGCAGTACCTCGGCCGTCACGTTCGCGATGCCGACTTCTTGGGCCACGGCCTGTGCGGTCGCGGCGTTGTCGCCCGTGAGCAGGTACACGTCGGTACCGCGCTGGCGGAGTTGAGCAACGGCTTCTGCGGACGTTTCCTTGACCCGGTCGGCGAGGAGCGCGGCGGCGAGTACCCGGTTGTTCTCAGCAAACCAGACGACGGTACCGGGTCTGTTTTTCCAGGAATTTGTCAACGTCTCGTCCGGTTCGATGCCCGCTTCGCGGAGAAGAGCCGCGTTGCCCGTTCGGTACAAGTGCAGTCCTGCTTCCGCCTGCACACCACGACCTGACGTATTTTCAAACGCCGTCACGGGCGCGGGTACCCGGTTTGCCGCGCTTAGGTACCGCACGAGCGCCCCGGCCAGCGGGTGCGCCGATTGCGTTTCGAGGCCGAGCCAGATCGCTTTCCGCTCGTCGGTTTCCCCGCCGGGTACCCAGGCCAGGTCCACGACCTGCGGGCGACCTTCGGTGAGGGTACCCGTTTTGTCGAGCACGACGGCGTCGACGCGGTGGGCGCGTTCGAGGCTTTCGGCGTCTTTGATCAGAATGCCCTGCTCGGCCCCCTTCCCGACGCCGACCATGATGGCCGTCGGCGTCGCCAGCCCGAGTGCGCAGGGGCAGGCGATGACGAGGACCGTCACGGCGTTGAGCATCGCGTAGGTTAGGGCGTTTTCACCGCCCAGAATCAGCCAGACGACGAACGTCAGCACCGAAATGCCCAGCACGACGGGCACGAACACCGCCGCGACGCGGTCGACCAACTGCTGCACGGGGGCTTTGCTGCCTTGCGCGTCCTGCACGAAACGGACGATCTGCGCCAGCCGGGTATCGGCTCCGACCTGCTGGGCCACCATCCGAAAACTGCCCTGCTGGTTGAGGGTACCGGCGAACACGCGCGCGCCCTTCGTTTTTTCGACGGGCAGCGGCTCACCGCTCAGGGTACTTTCATCGACCGACGAGGTACCCGAAACGACTTTGCCATCGACGGGCACCCCTTCGCCGGGGCGCACGAGGAGCCGGTCGCCGACGGCCACCTGCTCCAGGGGTACCTCGCGCTCCTCGCCGTTTTCGATGCGGACGACCGTCCGCGGTTGCAGGCCCATCAATTTTTTGATGGCCGACGAGGTACTCGATTTGGCCCGCTCCTCCAGCCACTTCCCAAGCAGCACGAACGCCACGACTACCGCCGCGGCCTCGAAGTACACGTGCGGCATCAGCCCGCGGCGGTGCCAGAAGTCGGGATTGAGCGTGTTGAAGACGCTGAACGCGTAGGCGATGCCCGTGCTGAGCGCCACGAGCGTATCCATGTTGGCGCGACCGTGGCGGGCCTGGAGGTACGCGTTGCGGAAAAATTCCCGCCCAAACCAGAATAGCACGGGCGTCGTCAGGGCGAGCATCACCCCGTTAGCCGGGGGCCAGTCGATGAACGCCATGCCGAGTACCACGACGGGTACGCTGAGCAGACCCGCGCCGAGCGCCCGGCGACCCAAGTTCTGGCGGCGGGTTTCTTTGTACGCGGTCTGCTGTTCGGCGGCCTGGGCAGGGTCGGTCAGGAGGTCGTAACCCACGCCGCGCACGGCCTGGCGGAGGCGTTCGGGCGTGGTCTGGGCCGGGTCGTACTCGACGAGTGCCGCTTCGTTGGCGAAGTTGACGGCACTTTTCCGCACGCCTTCCTGCCGCCCCAGAATCGTCTCGACGCTCGTGGCGCAGGCGGCGCAGGTCATGCCCGTGACGGGGGCGCGGAGCGTCTGGGTCTCCGTCGTGGTTTCGGGCTGTTTTTCAATCGTTTCCATGACTTTCAGCGGTACACTTGCAAAAGTACCGCCATGCTTGACGCGAGTCGTTACACGATTCGCGCCGTTTGGTGCATGATTGGCGGGGACCGTCCGGCGGGGACCGTCCGAACGCGCAAAACCGGTTCGACGTTCGGCGATTGGTCGGGTGGCCTGGGTTGGCTACTTTTGCCGAAACATCCGGGTACCCGTGTGAGACCTTTCGTCGAAAAAGCCACCGCCGCCGTGGGCGACAAGTACCGCCTGGCGATCTTGCTGGAACTGGCTCAGAAAGGTCGGCTCTGCTGCGCCGACGTGCAGGAACTCACCGGGCTTTCGCAACCCTGCTGCTCGCACCACCTCAAACTCCTGGCTGACAGCGGATTGATTACTTACCAGCGCGAGGGCAAGTTTCACTACTACTCGCTCAACCGCGAGAAGTTCGGCGAGCTGTCCGAATTTTTTAACACGCTTTCCTGAACCATTGGACGTGGGGGACGTTAAAGCAAACGTATTTAAAAATTTAAATACGTTAAACCCTGTTTCCCATGTCTACAAACCTGTTTGCACCGGCCCGGCTGGGTTCGCTCGAACTCGCCAACCACCTTGTCATGGCCCCGATGACGCGCAACCGCGCCACGCCTGACCACGTCCCGACCGACCTCATGGTTACGTACTACACCCAGCGCGCCACGGCGGGGCTAATCATTACCGAAGGCATCGGGCCGTCGAAAAACGGCACTGGCTACGCCCGGATTCCCGGCATCTATTCGGCGGCGCAGATTGAAGCCTGGAAGAAAATCACCACCGCCGTGCACGAAGCCGGTGGTCAACTCTTCGCGCAATTAATGCACACGGGGCGCGTCGGGCACCCGGTGCACATGGACGAAGGCGCGGAGGTACTGGCTCCCTCGGCCGTAGCGGCGGGCGGGCAGATTTACACCGATTCGCTCGGGATGCAGGATCACCCCACGCCCCGCACCTTCACGACCGAAGAAATTCAGGCCACGATTCAGGAATTCGTGCAGGCGGCCCGAAACGCCATCGACGCCGGGTTTGACGGCGTCGAACTGCACGGGGCTAACGGGTACCTCATCGAGCAGTTTCTCCGCCCGACGAGCAACCAACGAACGGACGAGTACGGCGGCAGCGTCGAAAACCGCGCCCGGTTTGCGCTGGAAGCGGCCGAGGCGGTTTCGGCGGCGATTGGCGTGGAGAAAACGGGCATCCGGCTTTCGCCCTACGGCGTTTTCAACGACATGCCCTACGACTCGACCTACGATGACGCCTACGCGTATCTGGTTGAACACCTGAATGGAAAAGTGGTGTACATCCACCTGGTCGACCACACGTCGATGGGCGCTCCGGCGGTGGATGCGAAAATTGTGGAAACCATTCGGGAGCAATTCAAGGGTACTCTGATTTTGAGCGGGGGGTACACGAAGGAAACCGCCGAGGAGGCGCTGGCGTCAGGCCGGGCGGACTTGGTGGCCTTCGGTCGGCCATTCCTGGCTAACCCCGATCTGGTCGCCCGCTTCGAGCAGGACGCCCCGCTGAACACGCCCGACTTCGCGACGTTTTACACGCCGGGCGAAAAAGGCTACACCGACTATCCGGTACTGGCGGAGGTGGAGAAGGTGTAACACTTGGCTCAAAATCCGCCGGGACGCGTAGTCCGGGACGCGTAGTCCAAGTGGTCCGCGGCGTGATGGAGCTAACCGAACTAAACTTGGCGCGTGAACCACTCCAAGGGTCCTGCGGACCACTTGGAGGGTTGCGACGCTGGAGCGAAAACATCCAAAGTCTTGGAGACTTTGGATGTTTTTTATGCGATTACGAAAGCAACTGCTTCGCCGCGAACGCCGTTTCCAGCGAACGAAGGCCGTTTTCGGCGGTAATGCGCCGTTCGGAACCGCGTCCGCGGAGGTAGTCGGTTTGCTCCTGAAACATCGATCGGAGCAGGTACCCGTAGAGGTGCTGCTTGGGCAGGTTTTCGTCGAAGTGCAACACGATTTGCTGGAAGGCGTCAAACGGCTTGAAACGCCCGCGCTGCGCGCGCTCCGACCCGCCGTACGACGCTGAGATGTCGAGCCGGGCGTTCGGGAAGATTTCCAGTACCCGCCGGGTCTGCTTCTCGTCGACGATGCCGCGCAGCACCAACCGCGTGGGTACCCACTCGTGCAGTGTCACGTCGCCGCGCTCAAAGACGAGTCGCATTTCCTGCCGGTCGATGCGGTTGGGCTGGGTGAAGCCGTGGTAAAAATTGACGAGCGCGTCGCCGTACCGCACCGTGGCCTGCACCTGCTCCTGCACGCCGCTGTCGGGCCGTCGAACCTCCTGCGCCGATTCAACGGTACCCGGCCCGAGCCAGCCTTCGAAGAGGTCGAAAAAGTGGACGCCGTGTTCGATCAGAATGCCGCTGCTTTTGGCCTCGTCCCAGAACCAGTGTTCGGGCGACAGGCCCTCGTCGCTGGCGTAGTTTTCAAAAAAGCCGTGGAGCGGTTCGCCCAGCAGCCGTTCGTCAACGAGTTGCTTTACCCGGTCGATGAGCGGATTGTAGCGCTGCATCAGGTTCGTGACCATCAGCAAATCGCGGCGCTCGGCTTCGCCCAGGAGTTGGCGGCCTTCGTCGGGCGTGAGGCAGAGCGGTTTTTCGCAGATGACGTGCTTGCCGTGCGTCAGGCACAGCATGGCCTGCTCGAAATGTAGGAAGGGCGGCGTGGCGAGGTACACCAGATCGACGTCCTCGCGCTGAACGAGTTCCTCGGGCGTTTCGAGCAGTTCGGACCCGAAGCGGCGGGCGGCCTGCTGGGCCGCTTCGCGGAAGGTACCCGCGATGGCGACGAGGCGCGTGTCGGGAATCTGTAAAAAATGCTGCGTGGCAAACAAGCCGAAGCCACCCATGCCGACGACGCCCAGACCGAGCGTCGGGTGGGAAAGTTGGGGCATTGCGGGAAGAAGTTGGTTTTCGGGGAAGGGGAGCGGCAAAAATTGGGCCGGAGGTTTTCAATGACCAGTTACCAGTGACCAATGACCAATTAAGAATTAGAAATTGGTCATTGGTCATTGGTCATTGGTCACTGGTAACTGGTCATTGCTCATTGCTCATTGACTAACTCCGCCACCGAAACGGCTTTTCCCCCACCGCCCGCTGCGTAGCCAGAATGCCGTCGAGGTGGTCGACTTCGTGCTGGAGGAGTTCCGACAAACTGCCTTCGACCGTCCAGGTTTGTTCCTGCCAGGCTTCGTCGCGGTACCGGACGGTCAACGCGCGGTGCCGGTTCACCCGCACGAGCAGGTTCGGAAAGCACATGCAATCGTCCCAGACTTCGAAGGTTTCGGGGGAAATTTCTTCAAAAACTGGATTGAAGAGTACCCGCCGCACGCCGTCAACGTGCGTGTAGACCAACCGCTTCGGTACCCCGATCTGCGGCGCGGCGATGCCCCGGAAGGCCCCGTACCGGGCGAAGCGTTCCTTGAAATCGAACAGGATGTCGTGCAAGTCCTGCACGACCGGGGCCAGCACCGGTACCTCGTCGGGCGTGACGGGCGCGGAGACCTCGTGCAGGCGCGGGTCGCCCAGCAGCAGCACGCGGCTTGATTTCGGTTCGGTGCTCATTCGGCGGCGGTGTTGAGGGTTTCAATCGCCCAGCGCACCGCCTCCCGTCGGGCGTGTAACATCGACTCGGCCCCGGTGCGGGCGGCTGCCGTGACTTCGACCGGAGCCGTCGACGGATGCCCCGCCGTGAAGGGCGGCTGCGGGTGGTACTCCAGCATCAACTGAATTTCCTGGGCTTTCGCCGGACCGTACCATTCGGCCACGAGCGTCAGCGCGAAGTCGATGCCTGCTGTCACGCCCCCGCCGGTGATTCGGTTGCGGTCGCGCACGACGCGCTCGGAGACCGCCTCGACGCCCGGAAACTGCCCGAGCAGGTCGAGCGAGAGCCAGTGCGTCGTGGCGCGGTACCCGGCCAGCAATCCGGCGGCGGCCAGCAGCAGCGCGCCCGTGCAGACCGAGGTAACGTACGCCGCTTGGGTACCCTGTTTTTCCAGAAAACTCAGCAGCGATGCGTCGGTCAGCATCGCGTTGACGCCCGGCCCGCCGGGTACCACCAGGACGTCGAGCGGTGGACAGTCGGCGAACGTGCAGGTGGGTGAAAACCGCAGCGACCCGCGCTCGTTGGGTACCGGCTCGCGGGTGGCGGCGACGAGTTCAATCCGCACGTCGGGCAAACGCGCCAGCACGTCGTACGGGCCGGTGAAGTCAAGTTGCGTCAGGTTCGGGAACAGCACGAATCCGATCGTTAGCGGCAGCGTGATTGCTTCGATTTTTACGATCGCCTCGCGGTTCAGCGGACCGTAGAGGTGCGGAAAGGCCTCGCCGCCGGTACTCGGCTCAAACTTCAATTCGGACGAAAATCGGGTTTCGTCAAGATGCAGCTTCAGCACCTGCGGCGCACCCCGGAAGTACCGACTCAGCACGCCGGGTACCTGCGTTTCGGTGCTGAAGTGGATGAACCCTTCGGCGGCGTAGGCGTCGGGTACGTAGGAATCGCCGGACCCGAGGCGGTCCCAGTCGGCGGGGCGAACGAGGTGGTAGAGCATGGCACGGATTCGGAATGTTCGCAAAAGAATCCAAACTTTCCCGTCTTGCCAATCCTCGCACACGTGTACGACGTTCTGATTCTCGGCGGCGGTTTAGCCGGCCTCACTGCCAGCCTCGACCTGGCCCGGCGCGGGTACCGCGTCCTCGTCATCGAGAAAAAAGAGTACCCGTTCCACCGCGTTTGCGGCGAGTACGTCTCGAACGAAACCCGGCCGTACCTCGCCGCGCTCGGACTGGACCTCGATGCCCTCGGCGTGGCCGACATCCGGCGATTTCAGTTTACGTCGCCGTCGGGTCGGGTACTCGAAACGGACCTCGACCTCGGCGGTTTCGGGCTGAGCCGGTACCAGTTTGATTTTGCGCTGTACCAACTGGCGGCGAAGGCGGGCGTGGAATTTTGGTTGGGGAAGACGGTGGAGCGGGTGGAATGGAACGTCGAACATCGAACCTCCCACAACGAACATCGCGTATCGACCACCGACGGTACCACCGCCCCCGCCCCCGTCGTCCTGGGTAGTTTCGGAAAACGCTCCAAACTCGACGCCGTGCTCGACCGCGATTTTCTGAAACGCCGCTCGCCGTACGTCGGCGTGAAGTACCACATCAAAACCGATTTTCCGACCGACCTCATCGCCCTGCACAATTTCGCCGACGGGTACTGCGGCATCTCGGCCATCGAAGCCAGGCGGTACTGCCTCTGCTACCTGACCACGCGCGAAAACCTGCGGCAGCACGGTAGCATTCCGGCGATGGAGCGGGCGGTACTCCACCGAAACCCACACCTGCGGCGAATTCTCACGGAGTCGGAGTTTCTCTACGAGCGTCCCGAAGTCATCAACGAAATCTCGTTTGCGCCAAAGCGGGCCGTCGAACAGGGCGTGCTGATGGTCGGCGATGCGGCCGGGCTGATTACCCCACTCTGCGGCAACGGCATGGCGATGGCCATCCACGGGGCCAAACTCGCTGTCGAACTGGTCGACGGGTACCTGCGGGGTACCTTCACCCGCCCCGAATTGGAGCGTCGGTACCAGCGCGTCTGGTCGGCACGGTTCGGGCGGCGGCTCTGGGTAGGGCGGCAGGTGCAACGGCTGTTCGGCGACGAGCGGCTGTCGGAACTGGCCCTCACGTTTTTCAAAACCGCCCCGCCGCTGCTGCGCTGCGTGATCCGGGCCACGCACGGGCAGCCTTTTTAAACCAACCCCACCGTTCACGAACGGGGAAGGAAATTTTTTTAGCTTTGGCCTCTTCCAACACACCCACCATCGATCAGCCTTTTTTATGCCGCATTCATTACCTGATGACTGATGCCCTCTTTTGAAGTGAGTACCCTGCCATTTCTGGCAGGAGGTGGGGAAATGGGCGCGCTGATTCGCGCCAAAGACTGGTCCCAGACGCCACTGGGCCCGCCCGAAACCTGGCCGCAGAGCTTGCGTACCGCCGTGAGCATCATGCTCGACAGCCACTTCGGTATGCACATCGCCTGGGGCGAGGACTACATCCAGCTTTACAACGACGCCTACCGGCCCGTGCTGGGCAAAACCAAGCACCCGGCGGCGCTGGGCTTACCCATTCGCGATTCCTTCCCGGCCATCTGGGACGATTTCGTGCAGCCCAAATTTGCCGACGTGCTCCGCGGCATTCCGTTCGGGGCCGAAAACCTGCTCGTCCCACAGGACCGCAACAATTTTCTGGAAGAAGGCTATTTCACGTTTTCCTATTCGCCCATTCGTGACGAAAGCGGACGCGTGGGCGGGGTACTGACCACGGAAGCAGAAACGACCGAAGACGTCATTCGTACGCGCCGGTTGCAGTCGTCGCGCCAGGTAGCCAGCCGGACCTCGACGATCCGTACGCTCGATGAAGCCGAAGCGACGTTCATCGAGGCGCTTCGCGAAAACCCCTACGACCTGCCGTTCGTGTTGCTGTACCGACTCGAAAACGAAGGCAAACAGGGTCGATTGGTGCACTCCATCGGGTTGGAGGCCAACGAGACCGCCCGGCCGACGCGGGTCGACCTGACGGCGGCGAACGCTTCGGGTTGGGCGCTGGAGGAAGTACTCGCCACGGGCGAACCCCGTGTACTGACCGACGTACCGACCCGGTGGGGGCGATTGATCGGACGCGCCTGGCCCGAACCCGTTCAGGCGGCGTACGTCCTGCCCATCAACCGCCTCGACAAAACCCAACCCTACGGATTGGTCGTATTCGGGGTTAATCCGCGGCGAACGTTTGACGAAGACTACCGGGACTTTTTCGAATCCCTGGTTCAGCAAGCCACGCGCGCCTTCGCAACGGTGTCGGCGCTGGAGGAAGAACGCCGTCGCAACGAAGCCCTTCAGGAAATCGACCGCGCCAAAACGGTTTTCTTCAGCAACGTCAGCCACGAATTTCGCACCCCGCTCACGCTCCTGCTCGGGCCACTCGAATCGGCGTTGCGCGGCGAAGTGGGCCGGGTACCGGCCCCGCTCCGGCAGGAACTCGAAACGGCCCACCGCAACGGGCAACGGCTCCAGAAGCTGGTCAACGCCCTGCTCGATTTCAGCCGGATCGAAGCCGGGCGGATGCAGGCCCGCTACCAGCCCATCGATCTGGGCGCTCTTACCACCGACCTGGCCAGCAGCTTCCGCTCGGCCATCGAAAAGGAGGGCATGGAATTCGTCGTCGACTGCCCGCCGCTGCCCGAACCGGTGTACGTCGACGTGGACCAGTGGGAAAAAATCGTGTTGAACCTGCTTTCGAACGCGTTCAAGTACACCCTCCGGGGCCGCATCACGGTCACCCTCCGCGCGCATGACGGAGCGGCCGAACTCCGCGTGCAGGATACCGGCGTCGGCATCGCCGCCGATCAAGTGCCGAGGCTCTTCGAGCGTTTCCACCGGGTGGAAGGCAGCCAGGGCCGCAGCTACGAAGGCACGGGCATCGGCTTGTCGCTGACCAAAGAACTCGTCGGCCTGCACCAGGGCCAGATCAGCGTCAGCAGCGAACCGGGCGTGGGCAGCACGTTTACCGTGCGTGTGCCGCTGGGTAGGGGCCACCTCCCCGCTGAGCACGTCAGCGACGAGCCGGTCTTGGACGGACGGGCGACATCCGTCGACGCGTACCTGAGCGAACTGCTTGCTGCTTCCGCAAACGAGGCACCTGCTGAAGCGGGTACCGGAACTCCGGTCAGCGTGACTCCAGTCGTGTCCGAGAAAAAGCCGCACGTCCTGCTGGCCGACGACAACGCCGACATGCGGGCGTACGTCAGCCGATTGCTCGACGCGCAGTACCGCGTCACGGCGGTACCCGACGGGCGGGCGGCGCTCGAAGCCCTGGCGCAGGACCCGCCCGATCTGGTGCTGAGCGACGTGATGATGCCGTACGTCGACGGGTTTGAGCTGCTGAAAACGGTTAAAACCAACCCGCAGACGGCCCGCATCCCGGTGGTACTGCTTTCGGCGCGGGCGGGCGAAGAGGCCCGCCTCGATGGGTACGAAGCCGGGGCCGACGACTACCTCGTCAAGCCCTTTTCGGCTCAGCAGCTCCGGGCGCGGGTGCAGGCGCAGTTGATTGCGGCCCAGTTGCGTTTGGAACAGGAAGGCCGGATTCAGGAGCTGTTCCGGCAGGCTCCGGTGGGGGTTGCCATTCTGCGCGGACCGGATCATCGCTTCGATTTGGTCAACGAGTTCTACGTCCGCATCGTCGGCCGTCACCACCGGGATGAAATCGTGGGTAAATCACTTCTGGAAGCGTTACCCGAGATCGAAGGGCAGGGATTCGACCACCTGCTGACGAGTGTCGTGGAAACCGGGGTACCCTACGTGGCCAAGGAAGAGCCTGTGCAACTGGTGCGCGACGGGCAGTTGGAAACCCTGTTCGTCGATTTTGTCTATCAACCCCTGTCGGCACCGGATTTCGGCGTGTTCGCAGTCGTGACAGATGTGACCCAGTCGGTGCTGGCCCGCCAGAAAATCGAGGAGAGCGAAAACCGACTCAGCCTGGCCATCGACGCCGCTGATCTGGGTACCTGGGAGCTGGATTTGCTCACCGATACCGCCGCGCGATCCCTGCGTCACGACCAGCTTTTCGGGTACCCCGAAGGGGCTCCGCGCTGGGGGCAAGCCACTTTTAGCCAACACGTTTACGAACCTGACCGACCTCTGGCCGAAGCCGCTTTCGCCGAAGCGACCCAAACCGGCACGCTGTATTTTCAGGTACGAATTGTCTGGCCCGACGGCTCGTTGCGCTGGATCGAAGCGCGGGGGAAGGTGACGTACAACGACCGCAACGAACCGGTGCAAATGCTCGGTACGGTGCGCGACACCACCGAGGCGAAGCAGGCCGAAGCCGCCCTGCATCTGGAACGTAATCGCCTGGAAGTAATCCTGAACGAAATGCCCGCCGGCGTACTGATTGCAAACCCGCAGGGCGCATTGATGTATCACAACCGCCAGGTTGAGGAAATTTTCCGGCACCCCTTCCGGCCTACTGCCGACATGGAAGGCTACCAACAGTGGGAGTTGTTCGACCCGCAAACGGACGAACCGTTCCAACTCGAACGCCTGCCCATGACCCGGACCTTGCTTCACGCGGAGACGGTAACCGGACAGGAAATAAAAATCCGCCGCGGCGACGATACCTGGGGCTACGCCTCGGTCAACACCGTACCCGTAACCGACGAGACCGGAACGGTTCTCTACGGGGTGGCGAACTTTGTGGACATCACCGAGCAGAAGCAGGCCGGGGAAGTGCTGCGCCGGGCGGCCGAATTTGACGCGTTTCGGGTGCAATTGACCGACGCCCTGCGCCCCCTGACCGATGGCGCCGCCATCCAGGGCGAAGCCTGCCGTCTGCTGGGTGAACGCTTGGGCGTCGACCGGGCCTACTACGTCGAAACGAACGAGGCGGAGGGCTACGCACGAGTCCATCAGGATTACCTACGGGGCGATTCGCCGTCGCTCGTCGGGGCGCACCGGCTTGCCGATTTTGGGTGGATCATGTCGCTGCTGCAACGGGGCGAAACCGTCGTCCTGGCTGACGTGGAGGCTTCCGGCACCATTCCCGAACCCGACCGGGCGGCGCTGGCGGCGATCCGCATCACGGCCAACATTGCCGTGCCACTCGTCAAGGCGGACACGTTGGTGGGTGCGCTCTGCGTTACCGAACCCGGGCCACGCGACTGGACGGAAACGGAAATCGAACTCGTGCGCGAAACCGCCGAGCGCATCTGGACGGCCGTGGAGCGCGCCCGCGCCGAAGCCGCCCTGCGCGAATCGGAGGAACGGTACCGCTCGCTGTTCGAGTCAATCGACCAGGGCTATTGCGTCGTCGAGGTGCTGGTCGACGAACACGACGCGCCGGTCGATTACCGCTTCGTGCAGATCAATCCGGCGTTTTCGGCGCACACCGGCCTCCCGCAGGAGGCCGTCGGCAAAACGGCGCTCGAACTGGTTCCTGACCTCGAAGCATTCTGGGTGAATACCTACGGGCGCGTGGCGCTGACGGGTGAAGCCGTTCGGTTTGAAAACCAGTCCGTGCCCATGCAGCGCTGGTTTGACGTGTACGCACTGCGCCTTGGCAACCCGGCTGCCCGCCGCGTGGGGATTTTATTTACCGACATCACCAAACGCAAAACGACCGAACGGGAACTTCGGGAATTCAACGAAGACCTCGAACGCTTGGTGGCCGAACGAACCCAGGAACTGGCCAGCCTCAACGCCGACCTCGAACGCTCGAACCTGGATCTGATGCAGTTTGCCTACGTGGCCAGCCACGACTTGAAAGAGCCGCTGCGCAAAATCCAGATGTTCGGCAGTTTGCTCGAACGCGAACTCCAGGACCACCTCACCGACCGCGCCCGGCAGCACCTCGGCGTCGTGACCAGTTCGACGGCCCGGATGCAGTTGCTCATCGAAGACGTTCTCGACCTCTCCCGGCTTTCGCAGCGGGACCTCCCACACGAACGCCTGGACCTGAATGCCATCGTGGCGAACATCATCGGCGACCTCGACGTACTCATCCAGGAAAAGGGCGCGCGGATCGAGGTGGGTACCTTGCCGCAACTCAGCGCCGTGCCGGGGCAAATGCACCAGTTGTTCCAGAATTTAATCAGCAACGGACTGAAATTCAACGAAAGCTCGGTACCGGTGGTCCAGGTCGAAGCGGAGCCCGCCCCGCCGGGGTACGTCACCCTCGTCGTGCGCGACAACGGCATCGGGTTTGCTCCCGAGTTCCGGGAAAAAATGTTCGGCATGTTTCAGCGGCTCAACGGCAGGCAGTACGCCGGTACCGGCATCGGGCTGACGATCTGCCGGAAAATCGTGGAAAACCACCGCGGTATCCTCGACGCCGACAGCACGCCCGGCCAGGGGAGTACCTTCCGCGTGACGCTGCCGGTGGGGTGAGTTGTTTGGTTGTTTGCGTGTTTGTCTGTTTAGGCTGGTGAATGGAAAAGATGTAAACAACCAAACACTCAAACACCTAAACATCAAGTACCGTCGTGCTTTTCACCTCTTCCATCACGAACGAACTGCTCATGTGCGAGACGCTGTGGAGTACCGACAACTTGCTCTGGTAAAAGGAATTGTACGCTTCCATGTCGCTCACGACGACTTTGAGCAGGTAATCAAAATTACCCGACACGACGGCGCATTCGAGTACTTCGGGCATTTGCCGGATGGCCTCGTTGAACTCCTGAAAACTTTCCTGCCGCTGCTTGTCGAGCGTGACGAAGCAGTAGACCGTCAGCGATTTGCCCAGGGCCTTGCGGTTGAGCAGCGTCACGTACCGGGCAATGATGCCCTCGCGCTCCAGCCGCTTGATGCGGTCGTGGACGGGCGTGAGCGAGAGGTTCAACTGCGCGGATAGTTCCTTGATGGTCAGCAGCGCATTTTCCTGAAGCAGCTTCAGCAGTTTGCGGTCGGTGGGGTCGAGGGGCATGGAGCAATGCTTGATTATTTTCTCACAGAAGAACACAGATGGAATCCATCACAGATATTCACGGAACCCGTTCTGTGTAAATCTGTGATGGATTCCATCTGTGTTCTTCTGTGAGAAAAGTGTAGAACTACGACGTCCCGAATTTTTTTCGCCTGAACCAAAACAAGGTCACAACGGTACCGAAATTTTTTCGGTACAAATCTTAAATACGCTAACTCTTTTCTTATTTCTAAACGAACTCCCGAAAAAGTCTCGCCTGACGGTAGATTTGCAGTGTTTTTAAAAACGAGCAATCCCATGATCATCGGCGTTCCGAAGGAGATCAAAAACAATGAAAACCGCGTGGGCCTGACGCCCGCCGGCGTAGCCGAATTTCGCAAGCACGGGCACGAGGTTTACGTGCAGGCCACGGCCGGTGAGGGCAGCGGATTTCCCGACGCCGAGTATGCCGAAGCCGGGGCCACGCTGCTGCCGACGATTGAGGAAATCTACGGCATCGCCGAGATGATCGTGAAGGTGAAGGAGCCCATCGCCAGCGAGTACCCGCTGATTCGCGAGAACCAACTCCTGTTCACGTACTTCCACTTCGCGTCGTCGGAAGAATTGACCCACGCGATGATCGAGCGCCGGGCGGTGTGCCTGGCCTACGAAACCGTCGAGAAAACCGACCGCAGTCTGCCGTTGCTGGTACCGATGAGCGAAGTCGCCGGTCGCATGGCCATTCAGGAAGGAGCCAAGTACCTCGAAAAACCGATGAAGGGCCGCGGCATCCTGCTCGGCGGCGTGGCCGGGGTGAAACCCGCCAACGTACTCGTGCTGGGCGGGGGCATCGTGGGTACCCAAGCCGCAAAAATGGCCGCTGGCTTGGGCGCAAACGTGACCATCATGGACGTGAGCCTGCCCCGCCTGCGGTACCTCGAAGACATCATGCCCGCCAACGTGGATACGGTGATGTCGAACGAATACAACATTCGTGACCTCATCCGCCACGCTGACCTCATCGTGGGCGCGGTACTCATTCCGGGTGCCAAGGCCCCGCACCTCATCACGCGGGCCATGCTTAAGTTGATGAAACCCGGTACAGTGCTCGTCGACGTCGCCGTCGACCAGGGCGGGTGCATCGAAACCTGCGTCCCGACGACGCACGAAAACCCAACGTACGTCATCGACGACGTGGTGCACTACTGCGTGGCCAACATGCCCGGCGCGGTACCCTACACGAGTACCCTCGCGCTAACCAACGCCACGCTGCCGTACGCGCTGCAACTCGCGAATCTGGGCTGGCAAAAAGCCTGTATGCTCAACGAAGAGCTCCGAAAAGGCCTGAACGTCGTCAATGGCAAGATTGTCTACCGCGGCGTGGCCGAGGCCTGGCACCTGCCGCTTTCGACGGTCGAAGAGGTACTCACCGCTCGCGAATTAGTTGCTTAACTGCTTGAAATAGAAGGAAGAAAAGATAGGAAATCGGAAAAAAGCCTGGCTTTGCCGGGCTTTTTTTTAGGAAAAGGGAAAAAGGAGAAGGCAGAAAGAACGAACGGGATACATCTGTTTTCTTTCTGCCTTCTCCTTTTTCCCTTTTCCTAAACACAAAAATCCCCGGTAGCAGCGCCGCCGGGGATTTACTGTCAACCTTCAACCTATCATGTACTGTCGGTGAGATTTCCGTAAAAATCTCGTATGACCTAAAGGATTTGTTGTCCTGAAAAGTTTACCCAAACCGCAGAAAAATCTGTGCTACTGAACGGATTAAGGCTATACGAAACCATTTCCTATCCGATGTCAATCACCAGAATTTCGTGCCGACCAAACGATTCAGTTCGAGCTGCGCCAGTGTCTGCTGGTACTGGTACTGCAGGCGACTCAATTCGGCTTCTTCGAGGGCCGTCTGGCTCGTCTGCACGTCGAGGGGAGTGATGACGCCGTTCTTCAGCCGGGCGTCGGCCAGCTCGACGGCGTACCGGGCTTGCTGTACCTGGGCTTCGGAAAGTTGGAGGCGTTCGGTAGCCGCATTCAGTTCCACCAGCGCCTGGTCGAGGCCCGTTTTCAACGTCACTTCCTGGGCTTCGGTCCCGTAGCGGCTTTGCTGGTAGGCCAGTTGGGCTACTTCCTCCTGAAGCCGGTACCGGCGCCCCTGGTAAATCGGAGCCGTGAAGCGCACGCCCACGCTGCCGTTGAACCGGAACTGGTTGATGTCAGGCTGAATCCCGTTGCGGTACCCGGTTGCGCCGTTGAGGGCCAGCGTGGGCTGCTTGCTCAGTTGGGCCGTACGGATGTCCTGCTGAGCGAGGGTCTCGCGGGTTTTTTGAAGTTTCAGGTCCCAGTTGTTGGTGCGGGCCAAGGCCATCGGATCGTCGGTTGCCAACCCGGTACTGCCAAACGCAAAACCGGCCTGGGGGGAAATCTGGTTGCGGACGTCACGCCCCACCAATGCGCTGAGCTGGAGGTACTGCCGGTCAAGTTGGGTGCGCAGATCGACGAGGCGCGTTTCGAGATTTTTATACCGGACCTGCGTCGAAATGAGGTTGTAGTCGATTTCGTCCCCGGCTTTGATGCGGTCCTGGATGACCTTCGCCGTTTCCTGCACCAGCTTCAACTGATCCTGCTGCACCTGCTGGGCTTTTTGCAGGTACACGATGCCGTAGTACAGCGTCGCAACTTGATAGGCCAACGTGTTTTTGGTGGCTTCGAGGCTCTGGGCCGACAACTGCGTTTCGGTTCGGGCGTGCTCGACGTTGGCCGCCGTTTTCCCGAAATCGTAGAGCAATTGACTGGCCGAAAGCCCCGCCGCGTAGTTGTTGTGCGGTTGGAATTGCAGCGCCCCGTCGTACCCCGGAATCGGAATCTGGATTTTCGGCGCGGGCCAGAGGTACGTGTAGCTGGCGTCGGCGTTGAGCGTGGGCCGGTACTGGCTCTCGGCAATCTGTGCGCGCTTTTCGCCAATGGCCACGGCCTGTTGCTGTTGCTTGAGCTGCGGGTAGTACGCGTGCGCCTGCCGAACGAGTTCGGCCAGGGTACCCGGCGGGGGCGAGTCCTGCGCCTGTGCCAAAGGCGCAAAGAGCACGAGGAGGATGAGGAGCTTTTTCATAAACGTGTTTGAGGATCAGTGCGCTTCGGCGGCGGCCTTGGCGGCCTCAGCCGCTTCGGTGGCCGACTTGCGCTTGGTACGCAGAAGCAAAATCAGCGGCATGACGGCGATGAAAAATAGTGACACCAGCCGAAACGTATCGAGGTACGAGAGCAGGTAGGCCTGCCGATCGATGACGAGTTCGATCTGCCGGTACGCCTGCGTGGAAGCGGTCAGCGCGTCGCTGCCCCTCGCGATGAGTCCGTTGGTGAGGGCGGTGAAACGCTCGCTGAACAGTGGATTTTCGGGGTACACGTTAGCGACCAGATCAGCGCGGTGCTGGGCGTAGCGTTGGGCCACGTAGTTGTTGGCCAGCGCAATGCCAAAGGCGCCGCCCAACTGCCGGACCATGTTGTTGAGGGCAATGGCCGTCGGGTAGTCTTTGGGCTGTAGCCCGGCCACGGCCTGGTTGATGAGCGGCAGTTGGAGCATCGCCACGCCGAACACGCGCAGCAGTTGTGCCGGGAAAAACTGCCACTGGCTCGTGTCGGCGTTTTCGGTACCGCTCCAGAAACCGAAGACGGTCATCAGGGCGAATCCCACGACGATGAACGGAATTGGCGACGCGCCCGCGGCCATGCGCCGACCCACGATGGGCATCGTAAACACCCCGGCCAACGTGGGCCAGAGCAGGGAGAGGCCGGTCATCGTCGTGGTGAAGCCGTTGATGCGTTGCACCATCACGGGGTACACGAACAGCGCCGTGTACAACCCAAACCCCATCACGAAAGTGAAAATCGTCGTTAGCCCGAGGGTACCCTTACCGATGACCCGCAGGTCGACGGCCGGGTGGTCGGTGGTCAGTTCGCGCCAGACAAACCCGCCCAGTCCGACGACGGCCGCCAGCGAAAATTGCACGATGGTCGCCGAGTCGAACCAGTCTTCCGATTCGCCTCGTTCGAGTACAAACTGCAACGACCCGATGCCGATGGCCAGAAGCAGAATGCCGAGGTAGTCGATGACGATCTCGTCCTTGCGTTGCCCTTCACCCGCCTTTCGGTCGATGAAGAAAATCGTCAGTACCGTCGCGACGAGGCCAATGGGCAGGTTGACGAAGAAAATCTGCGACCAGTGGTAATTCTCGACGATGACTCCGCCCAGAAATGGCCCGAGCGTTGGTCCCATCACGATGCCCATCCCGAAGATGCCCGAGGCAATCGGTCGGTCTTTCGGCGTAAAGGCGTCGAACAGAATCGCCTGCGAAGTCGAAAGCAGCGCCCCACCGCCGATGCCCTGGATGAACCGCCAGAGTACCAGTTCCCAAAGGCTGTCCGAGGCTCCGCAGAAGTACGAGGCCACGGTAAACAGCAGAATCGAGGCGAGGTAGTAGTTTTTCCGCCCGAAGTACTCGGCCAGGAAGCCCGTCATCGGGATGATGATGACGTTGGCGATGGCGTAGCTCGTCACGACCCAGGCCACGTCTTCGATGGTCGCGCCGAGCGCTCCGGCCATCTGGTTGAGGGCCACGTTGACGATGGTCGTGTCGATCAGTTCCATCACCGCGGCGGAAATAACCGTCACGATGATGATGATGCGCTTGAAACCGGTTGGGGAGTTCATGAATGCAGAGGAATTCAGGATTCAGTAGTCTGGATTCAGAATAAGCCAGGCGTGTCTTTCATTCTGAATTCTGACTCCTGAATTCGGGCTACTTGATTTTTACCGTCACTTCCACGCTCATGCCGGCGCGGAGTTGGTCGCGGAGCTTGGCTACGTCGTCGAGTTCGATTTTGACGGGTACCTTCTGGGTCACTTTCACGAAGTTGCCCGAGGCGTTGTCGGGTGGGAGCAGGGCAAACTTGGCCCCGGTCGCTTCGCTAAACGAGGCAATGCGGCCCGTCAGCCTGCGGTCGGGGTACGCGTCGACCGTAATCTCAGCGGCGTCGCCGACGTGCAGGTTTTCCAACTGGCTTTCTTTGAAATTCGCCACGACCCAGAACGTCGAATCCTGCACGATGGTCATCAGCGGCTGCCCGGCCTGAATAAACTGCCCCGGCTCGATGCTCTTCCGACCGATTTTACCCGTCGAAGTGGCAAAGACCTTTGCGTACGTCAACCTGAGTTTTTGCTGGTCGATTTTCGCCCGTTGCACGCCCAGGGCGGCTTCGGCTTTGTGGAGGTTCGCGCGCAGAATATTGAGGCGCGAGCGCGAAGCGGCCAGATCGGCGTCGCCCGCCACGTATTGCTGGTTGAGCACGTCGAGGTTGTTCTGGCTTTCGTCGGCCTGTTTGCGCGTGATGGCGTTCGAGGCGAGTAGGTTGGCGTCGCGGGCGGCGTCTTTTCGGGCTTTGTCCTGCCGAATTTTAGTCAATTGCAGATTAGCTCCGGCTGCTTTGATAATCAGTTCGGCATTGCGCAGCGAAGCGCGGGCGTTTTCCACGTCGGTACGGAGTTGCTGGTACGTGGCTTCGAGTTCGGCCAGCGACAGCCGGGCCTCGGCATCGTCGATTTCCACCAGCAACTGACCGGTCCGTACCTGATCGTAGTCGCGAACGGCCACCGTCCTCACGTACCCCGCCATACGCGGCAACACGGGTACCAGATTGGTTTCAATCTGTGCATTGTCGGTCGTTTCGTGACTTTGGGCAAAACGGTACGCCGAGAAACCGTACCACGCGGCCGTGCCGAGTACCGCGACTAAAACGATCCGTACCAGAATCGTCCGCACGGTTGATTTCTTCGGTTGATTTTCCATAAAAGAGAGGATTATAAATTAGTCAACTCACTTGACGAGTCAAAGGTAAACTGGGTTGACTAAAAAAGTCAAGGATGTTGACTAATTATTTCTGATCTCTTACTTTTGTCGTGGGAAGTCGGCGAATTAGACTAAAATTGCCCCACTCACCTGACTTTGTTGCGGAACACCTCAGCCATGAATGCCACACTAAAAACCGAGTTGACGGATTTTAAAGCACAGAAAAACCAGATGATGGGCCGCTTGCTGAGCAAATCATTTCGGTTTTTGTCGGACCTGGCGGGCGGGTACCTGCGCGAAAAGGGCTATGATTCTTTCCGGATTGGGCACCTGATTTCGCTGATTCACATCGACCTCGACGGCTCGACCATCAACGAACTGGCGGCCCGGGCGGGCATCACCAAACAGGCCGTGAGCAAAATCGTGAAGGAATTGCAGGAGACCGGATACGTCGACGTAGAGAAACACCCCGGCGATGCTCGCTCGGTGGTCGTGACCATCAGTGAGAAGGGCGCCCGTTTCATGCTCGACTGGCGTGACTGCGCAGCGCGCATCGATGCTGAATTCAGCAAAATCCTTGGAACCGAGCGGTTGGATACGCTGAAGGGCCTGCTCTTCGAATTGGTCGATCACTACGAAAAACAAGTCGATCCGTACGAATCGGCGGAAGCACTCGCACAGCGCGCGCCCTGGCTTGACGTGTTGCAGAACAAACCCGTCGCCATTCACGATCCCGGCGACATGACGCCCGAGTGGGCCAGCCGGGTGATCAAGGGGCAGGAAAAGCCGTCGTAGGGATTAAAAATCAGCTTTTTTCTCTTCGAAAAACGCCGCGTGAAAATTGACCAGAAATACTTCATCCGTCGCGCGAGTGACGGCGGTGTAGAGCCAGCGAATGAAATCTTCGTTGACCTGGTCTTCGCTGACGTACCCCTGATCGACGAACACGGCGTTCCACTGCCCGCCCTGTGATTTGTGGCAGGTCAGGGCGTAGGCAAACTTGACCTGCAGGGCGTTCAGGTACGGGTCTTTCCGGATTTCTTCCCGTCGCTGTTTCAGCGATACGATGTGCTGGTAATCCTGCCCGACGGCCTCGTAGAGTTCGCGGTTTTGATCGCGCGTGAGGGCCGGGGCGTCGGTGTAGAGCGTATCGAGAATGATTTTTGCCTCGAACTCTGGCTGGTCGGGGTAGTCGATGAGCGAGAGCAGCAACGTCGCGAAGCGGAAGCCGTACAACTCTTCAGTCCGCACAATTTTCCGTACCTCCACAAAATCGCCGTTGGCCAGGAATCCCGCCGGACTGTCGTCGTCGAGCCAGTGGTAGTTGTTGCGAACGATCATCAGCAGGTCGCCCGCGTTGAGTTCGTCTTCCTGGTAAAAAATGCGCTGCCGGATGTAGCGATTGTACTGCACCGCATTCTTGTTGCTCCGGCAGAGAATGATCGTGTTTTCGCGCCCGTGCTTGCGGTAGGCGTACTGCAACCCGTCTTCCAGCCGGTCGGCGGTCATTTTGTAAAAATCGCGGTACCCCTTCGTGGTGAAGTGAATGCCGGTCTGCTGGTCGCTGAGCAGTTGGCGCAGGGCCGTGGCGTTGAACAGAATCCCCGACTGCGCGCCCTGCCGCATGACCTCGGTCAGTTCCTGCTCGCCGACACCAATGTGAAAATTGCTGCGGACGTACTCGGCATCGAGCGCCGGGCTGAGTACCTGCCCGACGGGCGGCAACTGCGCCGTATCGCCCACGAGCAGGAGCTTGTTGCCTGGATCGCCGTCTTCGCCCGTAAACACGTATTCGATGAGGTCGGTGAGCAGGCCGCTGGTACCGAAGTCGGTATCGTCGGAAATCATCGAGGCTTCGTCGACGATGAAGAGCGTTTTTGTGTGGTAGTTGGTCTGCCGCCGAAACTCCATCGCGCCCGTGTGCGGGTTCGTAACCTGCCGGTAGATTTTCTTGTGAATCGTAAACGCCCGCCGCCCCGAGTACGTGGCCATGACCTTGGCAGCGCGGCCCGTCGGAGCCAGGAGGACCGACTTGTACCCGAATTTGTTGAGGATTTTGATGACGGCCGAGATGAGGGTCGTCTTGCCGGTACCCGCGTAGCCCTTCAGTAAAAACGCCATCAGCCCGAACGGGTCGTCGTCAAACAGAAACTGGTCCATCTGCGCGAAAAACGTGAGCTGCCCGGCGGTAGGCTGATGCGGAAAGTGTTTTTCGAGCAGGTCGGAGGGCAGGACGTCGGGCCGTGGTTTCATTGCCAACGAAGTTACGAAGCAGGCCCTGAAAAAACGAAGGCGACCCGAGGGCCGCCTTCGCCGGAGTGAAACTCCCTGCCGTTTGTGAGATTACCGAATTGTGTCCTTTGAAACCCGTAGACTAACCAGTGGTCGGAGTACCGAAACAACAAAGCGGCAGGGAGCTAATCCGGCATAGTAGTCAGGCCAGACAAATGTAAACCCGGGCAGCAAGCCCGGTCAATACCCCGCTTTGGGGAGATTCTCTACCGATTTTCATGATTTTTCGGAAGTGTCAGAGCGCCGCCCCGCAATACTTGCAGTGCGTGGCGTCGGTGTCATGGCCCTGCCGTAGGCAGTTCGGGCAGGTCTGGGTGGTGAGTTGGTGCTCGTCTTTGGCTTTGGCTAATTCGGCCGTGACCAATCCCGTCGGAACGGCGATGATGGCGTATCCCAGTAGCATGATGACGGTGGCGAAAGCTTTGCCCAGCGGCGTAACGGGCGTGATGTCGCCGTAACCGACAGTCGTCAGCGTCACGACGGCCCAGTAAATGCTTTCGGGAATGCTGCGGAAACCTTCATTGACGGGACTTTCCACGACGTACATCATCGATCCCAACACCGTGATGAGGAGCATGAGAAAAAACAGGAACACCGAAATCTTGCGCCCGCTCGCGCTCAGGGCCCGCAGCAGGCGCTGGGACTCATCGAGGTGTTGTGCCAATTTGAATACCCGAAACACGCGCAACAGCCGCAGAATCCGCACCACAATCAGGAAATGCGTATTGCCGATGAACAATCCCACGTACGCAGGCAGGATGGCGATGAGGTCGATGAGCCCGTAAAAGCTGCGGGCGTACCCCAGCGGCGAACGGACGCAGATCAAGCGCAGGAGGTACTCCAGGGTGAACAGTCCGGTAAAAATCAGTTCAGCGGTACGCAGCCGTCCGTGCCAAACCGCCGACAGGCTCGGGATGCTGTCGAGCATCACCACCAACACGCTCAGCACGATGAGTCCAAGCAGTGTGACGTCGAAGGCCTTGCCGGCGGGCGTGTCTGACTCAAAGACAATTTCGTACAGCCGGTGTTGCCAGGGGCGCTGGCCGCTACGGACGGCGGGGGGGCGTGTGGAGTCGTTCATGGATGAATCGGTGGTTCAGACGGCGTGGCGCGGTACCCCGTCCAGGTAAGCAGGTCGGTTAGGGCTACGGCCTCGCGTAGCGCCGCGTGCAGGGTTTGGGTCGGCAGGGCTTTGATTTCGTCCCAACGCATCCAGGCGACGGCTTCGAGTAGCGGTTCGGTCGCTTCGGGGTCGTGGCCCAGGGCGAGGGTACCTCCCGTGATGCGAACGCTGAAAAACAATTCGATGGCGTGCAGCGGCGAGTTGCGAAAATCGTGCACGAACTGCAGGGTACCCACGTCAATTTCCAGACCCGTTTCTTCCCGAAACTCCCGGCGGAGCGCCTCGGGGGCGGATTCACCAAACTCGACGCCCCCGCCCGGCGGGGTCCAGAACGCACCTTCGCCGAACAAGCCCCGATGCCGGACCAACAGCAGCCGGTCGTTTTCGATGCACAGGCCGCAAACGCGTACCCGCAGGCGATGGCCATAAAACTGGAGGGCGTCGGTCATGACTTGATCAGCGGATTCTTCTTCGCTGCTGCTGCCGCGACGGTTTTCTCAATCCGCGCCTGCCGGGTTTCGGGGCGTTTGGCGCTCTGAATCCAGTATAAAATTGGTTTTTTGACGCTCGGGGCGTAGGCCTCAAAATTCTGCCGGGCGGCTGCGTTGGCGGCGAGGGCAGCGGTCAAGTCATCGGGTACTCGCAGGTCTTCCACCTCGTCGAGTTCGGTCCAGGAGCCGTCCCGCTTCGCCGCGTCGATTTTGGCCTGCCCGGCGGGCGTCATCAATCCATCGGCGAGAAGTTTTTCAATGCGCGTTTTATTGAGTTTCGACCAGACGCTTTTCGGCTTGCGCGGCGAAAATTTGAGTGCGTGCCGCTCGTCGTCCATTTTTTTAGGCAGGCTGTCAATCCACCCAAAGCAGAGCGCTTCCTCGACGGCCTCGTCGTACGTCAGCGTGGGCTGGCCGCTCTTTTTCTTGAAAAATACGAACCAGACGCCGGGCGAGGTACCGTGGTTTTCGGCGAGCCAGTCGCGCCAGGCGGCGCGGGTGGGGACGGTGAGGAAATCGAGTTCGGGCATGGGTGGTTGTCTGAACCGCAGATTTACGCAGATTCGTTCGATGACGTAGATTTTCATGAGAAATTCGTCACGCTGAGCTTAATGCTGCGAAATCAAACGAATCCGCGTAAATCCGGGCGACGGTCGCTGCGGTTCAGACAAACGCCCCGCCTTCCCATCGAAAACGGCTATCTTTGCACCTCCAAACACGAAACTCCCAACGGTAAAATATGCTCACGGTCAGTAATCTCTCGCTGCGCTTCGGCAAGCGAGCGCTTTTTGAAGACGTTCATCTAAAATTTACCTCCGGCAACTGCTACGGCCTCATCGGGGCCAACGGAGCCGGGAAATCCACGTTCATCAAAATCCTGGCGGGCGACATCGACCCGACTACCGGCTCGGTCAGCCTCGACCCCGGCGAGCGGATGTCGGTACTCAAGCAGAACCAGAACGCTTACGACGAGTACCCCGTCTTGCAAACGGTCATCATCGGCAATCAGCGCCTGTACGACATCATGCAGGAAAAAGACGCCATCTACCTGAAGGAGGATTTCAGCGAGGCCGACGGCAACCGCGCCGCCGACCTCGAAGCCGAATTCGCTGAGATGAACGGCTGGGAGGCCGAATCTGACGCGGGCGCGTTGCTCTCGGGGTTGGGTATTTCGGAAGCCATGCACTACACGCTCATGGCCGACATGAACCCCTCGGACAAGGTAAAGGTACTCCTGGCCCAGGCGCTCTTCGGCAACCCCGACGTGTTGCTGCTCGACGAGCCGACGAACAACCTCGACATCGAGTCGATTCTCTGGCTGGAAGAATTCCTGGCAGGCTTTAAAAATACGGTCATCGTCGTCAGCCACGACCGGCACTTTCTCGACAACGTCTGCACGCACATCGCCGACCTCGACTTTGGGAAGATTCAGCTCTACGCCGGCAACTACACCTTCTGGTACGAATCGAGCCAACTGGCCCTGCGCCAGCGCGCCGACCAGAACAAGAAAACCGAAGAAAAGCGGAAGGAACTGGAAGAATTCATCCGGCGCTTCTCGGCCAACGTCGCCAAGTCGAAGCAGGCCACGGCCCGGCAGAAAATGCTGGACAAACTCACCGTCGAGGACATCAAGCCCAGCAGCCGGAAGTACCCGTACATGCATTTCAAGCCCGAGCGCGAAGCGGGCGACCAGTTGCTGACGGTCAAAAACCTTAGCTACACGCTCGAAGACGGTACCGTACTGTTTCGCAACCTGAGTTTCACCGTGAACCGCGGCGACAAAATCGCGCTGATGAGCAAGGACGGGCTGGCCGTCACGGCGTTGTTCGACATCCTGACGGGCGAGCGGAAGGCCGATTCGGGCGAGTTCAAGTGGGGCGTCACCACGACGCAGAGCTACCTGCCCAACGACGCGACGAAGTACTTTTCCGACCCCAGCCTGAACCTCGTTGACTGGCTCCGGCAGTACTCGGTCGAAAAGGACGAAAGTTTCATCCGCGGCTTCCTGGGCCGGATGCTGTTTTCGGGCGACGAGGCCCTGAAAAAGTGTACCGTCCTCAGCGGGGGCGAGCGCCAGCGCTGCCTCTTCAGCCGGATGATGCTTTCGGGCGCGAACGTGCTGCTCTTCGACGAACCGACGAACCACCTCGACCTCGAATCGATCCAGGCGCTCAACAAGGGCATGGAAGAATTTCCGGGTACCATCCTGTTCGTCTCACACGACCACCAACTCGCGCAGACGGTCGCGAACCGCGTCATTGAAATCGCTCCGAACGGGTACCTCGACAAGCTGATGAGCTACGACGATTTCCTCACCGACGAGCGCGTGAAGGCGCAGCGGGCGGAGTTGTACGGGGTGGCGGTGTAACTTTCAATTAAGGCAAGTCAGCCACTGCCAAGAAAGCCAAGTAAAAAGGCCGGTTCCTTACAGGGAACTGGCCTTTTTACTTTCTGACTTGAAACCCTCCAAGTGGTCCGCAGGACCCTTGGAGGGTCTTGGCAGGTCAGTCAAACAAATCCTCAATCGGATTCCCCACGCAGCCGTTCGGCTCCAGAATCTGGAGCAGCGCCGCGACGGTCGGGGTAATGTCGGCGACGGAAGTACGCGCGACGGTACTCTCGCCCTGCGGTACCCGCCAGCCGTAAAACAGGCAGGGCACGTGCGTGTCGTAGTTGTAAAAACTGCTGTGCGTGGTACCCGTCGAGCGGCCCGCAAACCAGCCGGGTTCGAGGCTGATGAACACGTCGCCCGAGCGTTTCAGGTGGTACCCGTTCTGGATGAAGCTGAGCTGATGGTCGAGCAGCGGCGCATTCCGCAAATCGTGCAGGTTCACAACCGCCGCCACGCCGGGCTGGGCCATCACGGCGGGGCGAAGTGCTTCGGTCACCTGCGCCACGGTCAGGTTTTTCGAGCGGAGCAGGTCATGGTCGAGGTAGAGTTGGTAGTTGTCCTGGTTGCGGATGAAATCGCCCTCGCCAAAAGCGGCCTTCAGCGCGGCCTTCGCAGCAGTCGTCGTTTGCTGAAAATTGAACACCCCCGACGGAATCCGGAGTGACTGCGAAAAGCCCACCACGTCGGCCACGCCGTGGTCGGCGCTCAGGAAAACCAGGTACTGGCCCGCACCCACCTCGCGGTCGAGCGTGGTCAGCAGCTCGGCCATGTCGCGGTCGAGGCGCAGGTACGTGTCTTCAATTTCAATGGAATTTGGCCCGAAGGCGTGTCCCACGTAGTCGGTCGAGGAAAAACTGACGCAGAGAAAATCCGTCACGTCGTCCTTGCCCAACCGCTCGGCCTTCAAAGCTTCGAGCGCGAAATCCTTCGTCAGCGAATTGCCGAAGGGCGTCGTTGCGATGACGCCGAAGCGTTCGCCGCCCGCCGTCGCGGCCAGTTCGTGCGGAAAAACCGGTTTGGCCTCACCCGCAAATTTGCTTTCGTAGACTACGTCGTCGGCGGTACTCTCGGTGTACTGATTCAGCGCCAGGAGCGGTTTCCAGCCGTCTTTCAGGTAGGCATTCGGCAATTTTTTCGCGTTAAACGCCTTCACCCAGTCCGGTACCTCCGGGAAGTAGTACGTGCTCGAAATCCACTCGCCCGTGCGCGAATCGAACCAGTACGCGGCGTCGGCGGCGTGCCCGGCGGGGAGAATCGAGCCCCGATCCTTGAACGCGATGCCCACAATTTTCGACTGCGGGCTGACGATTTTCAACTGGTCGGTGATGGTACTCGTCAGCAGGTTGCGCGGCGACATCCAGCCCGCCTTCGAGGTACTGCCGCCCGTCGTCCGCACGGTCGAATCCTCCACGCAGTACACCCCCCGACCCGAGCGCTGGTCAAACCACTCGTTGCCCACGATGCCGTTCACGGCCGGTACCGACCCCGTAAAAATGGCCGCGTGCCCCGCCGCCGTGACGGTCGGGAAGTACGGGTAGTGGCAGTTTTTGGCGTTGAAGCCTTCGCGCATCAGTCGCTTGAAGCCGCCCGCCGAGTACTTGTCGGCGTAGCGGTAGAGGTAGTCGTACCGCATCTGGTCGACGGTGATGCCGACGACGAGTTTCGGTCTCGGGGCCGGTTGGGCGGGCTTTTTCTGGGCCAGCAGGGGCGTCGTCAGCCACACGGCGACGAGCAGGGCATACGGCAAGCGAAGGAGCATTTTTGACGTGAAAATTTCCCCTAAAAGTAGGCAAAAGTACCGAGCGGGATGTTAGGCGAATGTGAAGTCCGTACCCTCACACCCGCTTCGCCAACTCCAACTGCCGGGCGTAGTGCGAGGGCGCGTAGCGGTGCACCCGTTCGAGGAGAAGGTTGATCGATTCGATGAATTCAAACTGCAAATCGGGGTGCAGCGCCGCGTATTTTTTGAGCAACGATTCCGTGCGTTTGGCCACGTACTGCGCCAGCGTATCGGTTTTGGAGGTGTACCGCTCGATGTACCGAAGCTGGTGCTCAAACGCGCCCTGGAGCAGGTACAGCACCAGCTCGACTTCCCCGTACTTGTCTTTCGTAATCTTGACGTGGTGCGTGATTTCGCCATGAATCGCGCGCAGGTCCATCATCAGGTACCCCGACGATTCGGGTTCGATTTTGTACAGCCGGTCGATGCGCGTCAGCAGCGCCCGGCGTCGCTCGTCGAGGGTACTTCCGGCTTCGATGAGTTGGAATTCCAACTGTTCCTGCAAGTCCGAGTGCTTGCCGATCAGCCGCAGCAGGAGTTTATCTTTTTCTTCACGCGGCAGCGCCAGGACGGCGGCTTTCAATTCTTTGCTGAGGGCCATACGCAGGGTAGGGGAGCGCAAGGGTGGCCATGAATTGACCTGCGCTACGTTTTTAAGACAAATTAACGGAAACCCCACCGACTTCGCGGGAATCTGTCCGTTCTGATGTAGTTTACGAAACACACCCACCAGTTCTAACTTCTATGTCTGCTTCTCACCACCGCAACGCCCCGCAATGGGGGTTTGTCAGCCCGGAGGGCTTTTTTCAGCCCATCCGTTCGCTCAGTGCCCGCGGCCTCGAATTCGTCAGCCGCTCGATTGACTCGCTCGAAGCCGAACTGCACGAAAACGTCCAGCTCGAACGCTACGAGATTTGCGCGCTCCTCCGCGACGAACTTGCCAAGCGAAGATGCCTGTATCCGCCCGTCGCCGATTGAGGACGCGTTGGGAAAAAATCGGGTTGTTTTTCCCTGCCCTGCCGCGCGCCGCCCGGTAGCCGCGGTTGGTATGACTCTTGCGATGGATTGCCGAAATGCTTCAGGAACCAATCAACACAGTCATGGCAACTACACAGAATCAGTATGCGCTCATCACGGGCGCAACGGTGGGCATTGGGTATGAACTAGCGAAGCTCTTTGCCCAGGATGGGTACAATCTGGTCATCGTGGCGCGGCACCAGGACGAACTGGACCGAACGGCCAACGAGTTTAAAAACCAGTTCGGTGTCAACGTCATCACCCTGGCGAAAGACCTCTTCCAGCGCGAAGCGCCGTTTGAGTTGTACGACGAAGTGACGAATCAGGGAATCAAAATCGACGTACTCGTCAACAACGCCGCGCAGGGGCTGTACGGGGAATTCGTGGAGACGGACCTGAACCGGGAACTCGACATGATTCAACTGAACATCGGCGCGTACATCGTGTTGACCAAGAAATTTTTGCAGGACATGGTAGCGCGGGGGGAAGGGAAGATTCTCAACGTGGCTTCCATCGCCAGCAAGACGCCCGGCCCCTGGCAATCGGTTTACCACGGTACCAAAGCGTTCGTGCTGTCGTTTTCGGAAGCGGTACGGAGCGAAGTGAAAGACCGTAACGTAACCGTCACGGCCCTGATGCCGGGGGCAACCGACACCGACTTTTTCAACAAAGCCGAAATGAACGAGTCGAAAGTCGTGCAGGAAGGTGACCTGGCCGACCCGGCCGGGGTAGCCAAAGATGGGTACGATGCCCTGATGGCGGGCGATGATAAGGTCATTTCGGGCTTTAAGAACAAAGCCCAGATTGCCATGACCAACCTGATGCCCGACAGCATGGTCGCCGATCAGATGAAAAAACAGCAGGCACCCGTTGATGAAGAGAAAAAATAACCGATCTGCTTTGTATTCAAAAAAGCCCCTCCTTGATCAAGGAGGGGCTTTTTTGTTGGATTTTCAGTATAAAAATCCATCCACCGACTGTACCGGTTCGGGAAGCTCGGTTTCGCCGAGTTGCTGGCGAAGATTGATTTCGATGGTCCGGCAGATGGACGACATCGGCGTATCGTCGATCTTATTCTCAAATGGGTTCTCGATGTTCGTCGCGATGCGGTCGAGGGCGAAAAAAATAAACCCGATCACGAGCGTCACCGGAATCGTTACCCAACCGATTTTACTCACGAAAACGAAGGGCAGCAAGTGCGTGTAGACGCTGATGAACAGGGTCGAATATACGCTGTACTGCCGCGGGAACACCGTGTTTTTGATGCGCTCGCAACCCCCCATCGAGTCGCAGAGGGCGGTGAGTCGCGTTTCAATCTGCACGTGCCGGAAGTCGGTCACAAATTCCTTTTCGTCGATTTCCTGCAAACAGACAGCCTGACTTTGCAGCAACGCGTTGGGTACGTGTTTCTGTCTTTTCAGGTTTTCAAACTCTTTTTTCGACAAAAACGGCTGAATTTCATCCCAGGGGTCGAGGCGTCGCAGGTGGTTTTTCAGCGCGTAGACAAACGCAATCTGCCGGTACACCATCTCGCGCACGTACCGGTCGCGCTCGTCGCAGTCCACGCCCGCGCCGCCCTTGGCGGGATTGCGATACCAGAGAAACGTGGTCAGTTGCCGGGCCGTCGTGCGCGAGTCGTTGGTGATGGCCCCCCAGAGCCGCCGGGCTTCCCACCAGCGGTCGTAGGCCGAGTTCACCCGAAACCCGACGAGAATCGACAGCGCGATGCCGAGTACCGTCGCCGGAATCGAATCGATACTCACGTGGTCGTAGCCCCGGCTCCACCACCAGCTCACGAGCGTCGATACGATTATTAAAGAAAGAACCCGACGCCAGGCGTTTCGGGCGATGATAATCGGATCAAGGGTTTTACGGACGATCATGCCGCAGGAACGAGGTCGACGTTGTTCAACGGAATCAGGTTAACGCCTTCGGTCTCCACGATGAGCCGCATGATCGGGTCGTTGCGGAGCTTTTGCAGGATGCGCTGCATCTGGGTTTCGGTGGGACCGAGTACCCTCTGGTCGCGGAGACCGAGGTGCCGCACGGCGTAGAAAAAGCCGCCGATCACGTACGCCCCTTTTAGACGTTGGATTTTAGACGTTAGACGCTGGACTTTGCACAAACCCATGCGTTCAAGTCTACATGCTGAAATCTAACGTCTAAAATCCAACGTCTCAATTCTATTCGGCAAACTCCTCAGCCAGCTTCGCGTCCATCGTGATTTCGGCGTTGAGGAGCTTCGAGATGGGGCAGTTCTGCTTGGCACCGTCGGCGATTTTCTGGAATTCGTCCGGTGATAGCCCCGGTACCTTCGCCGCCACGACGAGGTGCGAACCGGTGACAGCCCCCTGCTTGGGATCGAGCGTGACGGTGGCCGTGGCCGAAAGCTCGTCGGCGGTGTACCCGGCGGCATTGAGGTCGAAGCTGAGTTTCATCGCAAAACAGCCCGCGTGCGCGGCGGCGATGAGTTCTTCGGGATTGGTACCGGATTGATTCTCAAACCGAGTGGCAAACGAGTACGGCGTTTTGTGGAGCGTCGTGCTCGACGTGGTCAGTTGGCCCTTGCCTTCCTTGCCGGTACCCCGCCAGAGGGCCGTTGCGTTGCGTGTGATCATGAAATAGGAATTTAGTTTGGTTGTAAAACAACGACGCGCCGCCCGAAAGGTTTGAGGCGGCGCGGGCAAATTAGGCGTTTATTCCTCGTCGTCCAACCGGATGCCTTCGTCTTCGAGGTACTGCCCGATGTTGAACCGAACGCCGTCCAGCAACGTCAGGTCGCGGTGCCAATCCATCGTCAGCCAGGCGTCGGCCCCCCGTTCGGCGACCATCACCTGCCGGGTTTCGGTGAAAAGCCAGATGACTTTTTCGGTACCGAAGTCCAGGAGTTTCCGGGTTTTGCGGTGGACGTAGTTCTGGTCACGTGAATTCGACAAATCGGCCTTTACGTCGATTTCAATGGCCAGCTTCGCCGGTACGTCGGCGTACTTCGTGTTGATTTTATCGGGCGTAAGGACCGCTTTTTCGTAGACGGCTACGTCGTGGCTGAGGTTGGATCTGTGGTCGATATGCACGCCTGCTTCACCCGAAGCGAACCAAAACGTCCGCTCGTCCAGTGAACGAACCAGGACACGCATGAAATAGCTGACCAGTACCCACTGCAACGTGCTGCGGCCCATGATGTCTTCAATTGTTTTTTTTCCCGACAAAACCTCCCGGTACCCGGCGTAGTAAATCGGTTCGCCGTCCATGATTTCGTAAATCAGGGCTTCGGGAATTTTTTTGGGGATGGGAGCCGGTACCTTTCGGTGGGTGGCGGGCTTTTTTTCGAGCGTCGGCATGGTTGCTTGAATCAGGTCAGGAGCAAGCTACGAAAAAATGCTCTACACGGCGGCCTGGAGCACCGCTACTTCACCCGCTCAATCGTGTACCGGACCAGATCACCGAGCGAACGGCGGTAGGCATTATCGGGAAACTCGGCGAGCAGGGCCTGGGCCTCGGCCACGTACCGCTGCATGGCTTCGGTGGCGTACGGAATGCCACCCGAGTCCTTCACGAAGGCAATTACCTCGGCCACCTTTTTCGGATTTTCCGAGTCGTTTTTAATGGCGTTGATGATGCGCCGCTTCGTGAGCCAGTCGGCTTGGCGCAGGGCGTAGATGAGGGGCAGCGTCATTTTTTTTTCCTTGATGTCGATGCCCACGGGCTTGCCGATTTCGGCCTCGCCGTAGTCAAACAAGTCGTCTTTGATCTGAAAGGCGATGCCCACTTTTTCGCCGAACAGCCGCATCCGCTCGACCACCTCGGACGGCTGGTCCACCGACCGCGCCCCGACTGCGCAGCACGAGGCGATGAGTGTCGCGGTTTTCTGCCGGATGATGTCGAAGTACACGGCTTCGTCGATGTCGAGGCGGCGGGCTTTTTCGATTTGCAGCAACTCACCCTCCGACATTTCCTTGACCGAGCGATTGATGAGTTTCAGGAAATCAAAATCTTCGTGATCGACGGCCAGGAACAGACTCCGCGAGAGGAGGTAGTCGCCCACGAGTACCGCGATTTTGTTTTTCCAGAGGGCGTTGACCGAGAAAAAACCGCGGCGGTAATTCGAGTCATCGACGACGTCGTCGTGGACGAGCGTAGCCGTGTGAATCAATTCGATGAGCGCCGCGCCGCGGTAGGTCGACTCCTGAATCGGCCCGAAGGTACCCGCCGAGAGAAAGACGAAGAGCGGGCGCAGTTGCTTTCCCTTCCGCCGGACGATGTAGTTCATGATCTGGTCGAGGAGCATGACCTCGCTTTTCATGAACTGCCGGAATTTCCCCTCGAAGGCCCGCATTTCATCGGCAACGGGGGCTTGGATGGCTTGGATGGAAAGGGACATGGGATGCAGCGGCAAGTTTACGACGAAAGCAGAGCGCGTGGGTACCCGGCGCATCCTTTTTTGCGAAAACCTGCGTTTCTTGCCGTAGCTGGACAACACCCACCACGCGTGAAAAGTTAAGCCGACGTTCGCCCAGCCGACGTCGGATGTTCTGAGGTATGAAGAAAATTTTAGTACTGGCCGGAGGGTCAGTTAAGGGAGCCTTTCAGGCGGGAGTCGTGCAGGCGCTGTTCGAAACGGGCTTTCACCCCGACACCATCTACGGGGTTTCCGCGGGGGCCATGAACGCCACGTTTCTCGTCCACGAATTCGGGCGCATGTACCGCGAAGGGGGAAAAATCGACTACCGCCAGGCTGCTCGCCGGTTGGCAGCGTTCTGGCAGGAACGCATCACCACGCCCGACAGCCTGGCCCGCCGCCGGGGTACCTACGAATTGGGACTGAGCGCGTTCCGGCGCAATTTTGAGGGATTGCTCGACACCGAGCCGTTACGCGAACTGCTCTACAGCGCCATCGACCTCCAGAATCTGGATGCCAGCCCCGTCGGTCTGAAAGTCGGGGCCGTCGACGTATCCGACGGACGCATCGTCTACGCCGACCCGACGTTTCCGCATTTCCACGACTACGTCATGGCCAGCAGCGCCATTCCGATTCTGATGCCCATCGTCAAAATTGGCGGCAACGAAAAGCTGCCCTTCCTCGATGGGGGCCTGCGCGACGTGGCTCCGCTGCGCCGTGCCATCCGCGACGGGGCCACCGAACTGGTTTGCGTGGCCTGCCACACCGTGGAAATCGACAGCCAGCCGTTCGATCAGGGCAACCTGCTGGCGCTCGTCGACCGGGCGATGGACATCACCGTCAATGAAAACCTGAATGCGGATCTGGAGTGGGCCGAATTTTTGAATGAATGCCTGCCCATCGACGGGACCGAAACCACCATCGCCGCGCTGAAAGGGTACCGGAAAATGAAGCTGACCGTCATCCGCCCGAAGTCTCCCCTGAGCATCGACATTCAGAATTTTGACGCCGACGACATCAACCGCCTCATCACCATCGGGTACCAGCGCGGGCGGGAGGTACTGGAGCCGTAGAATGACGAGACGTACTATAAAAAAGTTGTCACGTTGAGCGGAGTCGAAACGCCGACTTATACGCGTTTCGACTCCGCTCAACGTGACAAGTAAACGTAGGGACGATCTAATTACCCACCCAGCGCCTCGGCACCGCCCACGATTTCGAGGATTTCTTTCGTGATCGCCGCCTGACGCGAGCGGTTGTACACCAAACGCAGTTCCTTCAGGAGTTCACCCGCGTTTTCGGTGGCCTTGTCCATCGCCGTCATGCGTGCGCCGTGTTCGGAAGCATTCGATTCCAGAACAGCTTTATACAACTGGATTTTGATGGTCTTCGGAATCAGCTCGTTGATGATTTCTTCTTCCGACGGCTCGAAAACGTAATCGTTCACGACGGCATTCGTTTCGGGCTTCCGCTCGGGCAGGGGGAGCAGCGTATCGACGCGGATGACCTGCGTGGCGACGTTCTTGAACTCGTTGTAAACCACTTCCACGACATCGAACCGGCCTTCCAGAAAATCGCTCATGATTTCCTCAGCCGCGCCGCGCACCGTGTTGAACGACAGGTTCTGAAACGTTTCGACGTACTTCGAGTTGACGGTAAAGCCGCGCCGGTTGAAGAAATCCGACCCCCGTCGCCCAATCGCCAGTACTTCGACGTTGCCCCGCGAACGCTGGGCGGCGTACCGTTCGGCGATGCGGCTCAGGGCGGCTTTCGTGACGTTGGCGTTGAAAGCCCCGGCCAGCCCGCGGTCGGAAGTGATGACCACGAGCAGGACGCGTTCGACGGCCCGCGCCTTCGTCAGCGGATTGCTCTGGGCCACATCGGCACCCTGCGAAACCGTGCTGAGCATTTCGGCCAGTTTCTGCGCGTAGGGGCGCATCTGGATGATGTTGTCCTGCGCCCGGCGCAGCTTGGCCGCCGCCACCATTTTCATGGCCTTGGTAATCTGCTGGGTCGAGTTGACGGAAACAATCCGGTTGCGAACTTCTTTTAAGGAGGGCATACGGGGGAGGAGTGAGGAGTGAGGAGCCAGGAGTGAGAAGGTTTCTAAAACAGACTGTCTTTCATTCTCACTCCTGGCTCCTCACTCCTCAATTCTTAAGTTAAGCTGCGTATTTGCTGGCCAGATCGCTGGCGACTTTCTTGAGGGTACCCGTCAGCGAATCGTCGAACTTGCCGGCTTTCAGGGCGCTGAGTACCTCGGGGTGCTGGGCACCGAGCACGAGGTTAAACTCCTTCTCGAACTCGCGGACTTTGTCGACGGGTACCCGGTCGATGAGACCGGTCGTCGAGACGTAAATCATGGCTACCTGCTCCTCCACCCGCTGCGGGGCACCCTGGGGCTGCTTCAGAATTTCAAGGTTGCGACGACCGCGTTCGATGGTCAGTTTCGTGGCGGCGTCGAGGTCCGAACCGAACTTGGCGAAGGCCTCCAACTCACGGAACTGCGCCTGGTCGAGTTTCAGCGTACCGGCCACTTTCTTCATCGACTTGATCTGCGCGTTCCCCCCCACGCGGCTCACCGAAATACCCACGTTGATGGCGGGCCGGATCCCGGCGTTGAAGAGGTTGGTTTCGAGGAAGATCTGCCCGTCGGTAATCGAAATCACGTTCGTCGGAATGTACGCCGACACGTCACCAGCCTGGGTTTCGATGATCGGTAGGGCCGTCAGCGAACCCCCACCTTTCACCTTGTCCTTCAGCGAAGGCGGCAGGTCGTTCATGTCGCGGGCAATGTCGTCCGAGGCGTTGATTTTCGCGGCGCGTTCGAGCAACCGGCTGTGGAGGTAAAACACGTCGCCGGGGTACGCCTCGCGGCCCGGCGGGCGGCGGAGCAGCAACGACACCTCGCGGTACGCGACGGCCTGCTTCGACAAATCGTCGTACACGACCAGCGCCGGACGGCCCGTATCACGGAAGTACTCGCCGATGGCCGCACCCGTAAATGGCGCGAAAAACTGCATCGGCGAAGGATCGGAAGCGGCGGCGGCGACGATGACCGTGTAGTCCATCGCGCCCGCTTTGCGCAGCGCCTGCTCAACGTTTTTGATCGTCGAAGCTTTCTGGCCGCAAGCCACGTAGATGCAGAAAACGGGCTGGCCCGCTTCGTAAAATTCGCGCTGGTTGATGATCGTGTCGATGGCGACGGTCGTCTTGCCCGTCTGGCGGTCGCCGATGATCAGCTCGCGCTGACCGCGGCCAATCGGAATCATGGCATCGATGGCCTTGATACCCGTTTGCAGCGGCTCGTTCACCGGCTGCCGGTAAATCACACCCGGTGCTTTGCGCTCCAGGGGCATTTCGTAGAGTTCGCCCTGGATGGGACCCATGCCGTCGATGGGTTCGCCGAGGGTATTCACGACGCGGCCCAGGATGCCGTCGCCGACTTTGATGGAAGCAATCTGGCTGGTCCGCTTGACGGTGTCGCCTTCGCTGACTTCCGAGTAATCGCCCAGGAGTACGGCCCCGACGTTGTCTTCTTCGAGGTTGAGGGCCAGGGCTTTCAGGCCGTTTTCAAATTCGAGCAATTCCCCGGCCTGCACCTGCGAGAGGCCGTAAATTCGGGCGACGCCGTCGCCGATCTGGAGCACGGTACCGACTTCTTCGAGTTCGGCCGCGGACTTGGCGCCGGAGAGTTGCTCCCGCAGAATCGCCGATACTTCATCGGGTCTGACTGATACCATAGGAATGGTTGGAGTTAAGAATGTTGAGTTAAGCCGGACCGGAAAAGAAGGGCTTCGGTCCAATTGGCGCGCAAAAATAGGCAGGAATTTTCAGTTTTCGAGGACGACGTCAACAAATTGGCCCAAAGGATTAGACAATTCCGGGAAACGTCGCAGGGCCTTCGGGCGATTTGAAGTGAATAGTAACAATTCCGTAACCCCGACTACCGCACTGCCTCCGTACTTTCGCACCGGGCCGTTTCGGTTCAGTCACCTACCAGTTAAAACCATGCAAAATTCTTTACGGCTTACCCGCTGGGTCGGGTTCTTTATACTTTTCTTGCTGACGGCGGCCCGGAGTTGGGGGCAGTTGGCGACGTGGAGTCTGGAAGATACGCAGGCCGGAGTGGCGGCCGCGAACGTGACGGCTGGTTCGGCGACGTTCGGGTCCGGTCTGACGGGGGTAGTCTTCGTCAACAGCGCCACGCCGGGTTCGGGCCGGGCCTACTCAGCCAGTGGCTGGACGACGGGAACGACCGTCGACGGTACCGACTACCTGGAAGTCTCCATTGCGCCTGCCAGCGGATACGCTTTAAATCTGACCGGTTTCAGTTTTGTCGAGCGACGTTCGGGAACGGGCATCAGCGCCTACGAAGCCCGTTACAGCACGAACGATTTTGCTACGTTCATCAGCATCGGTACGGCAGTGGTACCCGATAACGACAGCTACCGGGCGGCTTCGCTTCCCTTCGCGGCTTCCGAACTAACCGGTACGGTAAAGATTCGGGTGTTCGGGTACGCCGCCGAGGGCACGGGCGGTACCTGGCGCTTCGACAACGTCGTTATCTCGGGTACCGTCACCACGGCCGCTCCGACGCCGACGCTCACGCCCGATCCGGCCGCGCTATCGTTGACCTACGCGACCGGCACCGGCCCCGCCACGAGCAGCTACCTCCTCGACGGCTCTAACCTCACCGCTGACGGTACCATCACGATTACCTCGGGAGATGCCACGAAAGTCGAGGTCTCCACCGACGGCGGAATGACCTACGGGAGTACTGCCACGTTCGGCTACACGGGTACCTCGTTTGCGGATCGGGCCATCAGCGTCCGGTTGGTGGCGGGGCTGGCGGCAGGGACGTACCCCGTGACGCTGACCAATGCGGGCGGCGGGGCCACGACGAACGTGACCGTTAACGGCTCGGTCGAGGGCGTGATTTCCATCGCCGCCGCGCGGGCGACGGTTGCTGGTACCACGGTACTCGTCGAAGGCCGCGTGACGGTCGATACCCAGTACGGCGGGCGGCAGGTGTTCATTCAGGACGAAACGGGCGGCATTTCCGTCTTCGGTAGTACGGCGGCGCTCAACCTGGGTACCCTGGCGGTCATCGGCGACAAAGTCCGGGTGCGCGGCACGATTGGGGCGTTTAACAACCTCGAACAGCTTACGGTCGCCTCAGCCAGCGACTACGTCAAACTTCCCGACGCCAACGCGCCGGTGACGCCGAAAGTCATTACCCCGTCGGAAATAGCGGCGAATAAAGCTCAGTTGGTAACCATCGAAAACGCCGCGATCAGCCCCAACACGGTCACGGATGCCGACCCGCGGTTTCCCTTCACGCCGGCGGCCAATCTGAATCTGACAGCGGGCGGGCAAACCACCCAACTGCGCATTGACCCGAACACGAACCTGCCCGGCTACTACAATCCGACCGGATCGGCGAGCGTGACGGGTATCGCGGGCGTTTTTCAAACTACGCCGCAACTGCTCCCACGCTTCCGGACCGATTTCTCCACGCCGCTCGATGAGTTTAATCCCGCCAACGGGACCGATGCCACGTTCGATGTCGCCGCCTGGAACATCGAATGGTACGGCAGCACCGGCAACGGCCCGACGAACGAACCCCTGCAACAGCAGAATGCGAAAACGGTACTCGAAACGCTGAACGCCGACGTATTCCTGCTCACCGAAATCGTTGATACCGTCGCGCTGAAGGCCAATCTGCCCGTGGGCTATGCGGCGAGCTTCTCGCCTTTCGTGTCGGCGGGTGGGTCGGCGGCCACGGCCCAGAAAGTGACGCTGGTGTACAAAACGGCCACGGTGAGCATCGTCAGCCAGCGGGGGCTGCTGGTGGGGCAGGGGCCTGCCAACGCTTGGGCCTCGGGGCGGTACCCGTACCTCTGGGTGGTCGATGCGACGGTCGGCGGAATCACGAAACGGATTCACCTCGTCGGCGTCCATGCCAAGGCGAATGAAAACAGCAGTCCGGCGGATGCGCAGGAAGCGTACGACCGGCGCAAGGCCGACGTCGACGCGCTCGAAGATTCGTTGACGACGTACTTCGCCGACGTGCCGATTCTGATGCTGGGCGACTTCAACGACGACGTGGATTTCACCGTCGCCAACGTTCCGACGACGGTCAGCACGTACCAGGCCTTCAACGAAAATCCCGCTTACACTACCGTAACCCGGACCCTGAGCACGGAAGGATTCCGCAGTTTTCTGGCCCAGGACAACATGATCGACCACCTGCTCGTCTCAGATGAAATCACGCTGCCCGCGCTCGGTGGGCGGACGACGGCGGAGGTCGGCATCCTCTACGTGCAGGGATCGGCCACGACGGCGGACCCGTACACGTACCTCGCCAACTACGGAAACACGACTTCCGATCACCTGCCCATCCTGGCCCGGTTCCAGTTCACGGGCGAACCGACGCCCGTTACTTACCGCGATTTCCGGGGTACCTTCGACGGCTCGGCCGTTCGCCTGACCTGGCGCACCGCCACCGAGCTCGACAACGACCGGTTTGAGGTGGAGCGCAGCCGCGATGCGAAAACGTTCGAACGCATCGGGACTGTACCGGGGCGGGGTACCACTTCGCAGGGCGCGGACTACGCGTTCCGTGACGAACAGCCGCTGCCGGGTACCAACTACTACCGCCTGCGGCAGGTGGACCGGGACGGTACCCCGCACGAGTCCCGCTCGATTGCCGTGCGAACGGATCAGGCGGCCCGGGCGCTGCACGTGTACCCGAACCCAACCTCGGATCGATGGAGCTGGGAGGTACCCGCCCTCGCCGACGTGCGCCGCATTCGGGTGTACTCCCTGGCGGGTCGGCTTCTGGCCGAATCCGCGGATGGTACGCCGTCCATTTCGGCGCGGACCTTACCCGCGGGTACCTACCTGCTCGAAGTGCAGACGGGGGGTGGGGTCATTCACCGCCAGAGGGTGGTCAGGCAATAGTATTTTTCCAGGCTGGCCCCGGCGCGCAAGCGCCGGGGCTTTTTGTTTGTGAATGCGTGTTTTCAGTATTTCTATCTGAATCACTCATTTTGTTGACCAAAGTCAAGCCGAAAATCCAATTTCGTTTCCGTATTCTTGTGAGGTCGTAGTCCGCCTAACACGCTGCGACGTTTTCATGAACTTGCCTACCCACCCGCCCCGCCAGGCTTCCTTGAATTTTTCCGTTGTTAGCCGCCTGAGTACTTGCTTCGTTCGTTCGGTCACCCGACCGTACTTCGCGCCTCCACCCGATTCCGGGATGAGGGCATTTGCCTCCTGAATCCTAATTGATTCACAGCCCGCGTCGAGCCGGCTGATGGATTCCGTGCGTTCGGTCGATTCGTTCGACTGACCGGGCCGCGTCTTGTTTTGTCCACCTACCAATCCCCACCTAATGTTTAAATTTTACTCCATTCCGCCAGGGAAAATTGCGTTTGCGCTGCTGCTCGCGTGCCTGACCACGCCCGTGTTTGCGCAGGTTTCCATCACGTTTCCGGTCAACCGCATCGTGCTCCAACGGAACGGCAGCAATGAAGCCCGAATTGTCATCAACGGCCGCGTCGACCAGCCCGCCGACCGCGTCGAAGCCCGGCTGGAAGTCGTCAAGGGCGGTGAGGCCCGGGATTGGCAGGTCATCGATCCGTCGCTCAGCAACGGGGCGTTTTCGGGGAGCCTGACGGCCAAGGGCGGCTGGTACAAACTCCACGTGCGCGCGCTGCGCAACGGTGCGCCCGTAGGCTCGGTGCAGACCGTCGAACGGGTGGGCGTCGGGGAGGTATTCCTGGTTGTGGGGCACTCCAACGCGCAGGGCGGGGCCAGCCCATCGATCGGACCAACGGTACCCGGCAACTGGGACCGCGTCATCAGCATCGACCCGAACCGCAACCGGGACCAGTTCTGGCAGTACGACCGCACGGGCGACCCGCAGCATCTGCCCACGGAATTCAACGAAATGTGTACCACCTGCGGCATGGCCCCGTTCAACCTCGACATTCCCTGGTTCTGGGGGCGGTTGGGCGAGCGGCTCGTGGCCAAGTTGAACGTGCCCGTGTTGTTTTACAACGCGGCCTTCGGCGGCACCAACATCGAGCAAACCTACAAAGCGGCCTACGACATCGAGTTTTCACACGGCTTCGTGCGCTACAGCATTCGACAGCCCTATCGCAACATCGAGAATGCGCTGAAAAAATACATCCCGCAAACGGGCGTACGAGCCATTCTTTCCTGCCACGGTGTAAACGATTGGGGGGCCAAGTACGAAGATTTCAAGTTCTGGCACGAGCAGGTGATTGCCCGCACCCGTCGGGATGCCCAAAATTCGGAGCTGGCCTGGGCCATTGCCACCTCGTGTTACAAGTGGGGCGTCAATCAGACGATTACTAGTGCCCAGAACGACCTCATCAAACAGCCCAACAATTTCCAGGGCGGAAATCTGAACCGGATCGGCAACGACGGCCGGACCGACGGCCTGCACTACAACGAAACCGGGCAGGCCCTGGCCGCGCAGTACTGGGACGAGGCGCTGAACGAATCCTTTTTTATTCTGGCCAAGCCCCAACTGTCGCGCACGCCGACGGTCGATGAGTCGACGCAACCGCCCGCGCCCGAACCCAGCAAACCCGAACCCCCGGTCGAATGCAACACGTCGGCGTACCTGTCTGACCGGAACTGGTCGAGCATGACGAATGCCTGGGGACCGGTCGAGAAAGACAAATCGAACGGCGAAGACAAGAGTGGCGACGGCCGGGCCATTCAGATTCGCGGCGAACGGTACGCGAAGGGCCTGGGCGTGCACGCCGGTTCGGAGATCACCTACGCCCTAGGCGGTACCTGGACGCGTTTCAAAGCGGACATCGGCATCGACGACGAAGTGGCCGCGAACGGTTCGGCCAGTGTCGTCTTCGAGGTTTGGGCCGATGGCCAGCGGCTGTTCCGCAGTGCCACCCTGCGCCGGAATTCGCCCATCGTCGGCGTCAACCTCGACCTGACGGGCAAGCAGCAACTCAAACTCATCGTCACCGACGGCGGCGATGGGGTGGGCTACGACCACGCCGACTGGGCCGATGCGCGCCTGGAGCGCACCTGCGGTACCCAACCTGCGGGTGACACCCAGGCCCCGACGGCTCCGGCCAACCTGACTTCGGCCAACGTGAGCCAGAACGGCTTGACCTTGAACTGGAGCGCCGCTACCGACAACGTCGGGGTGACGAACTACGAAGTCTACCGCGGTACCGTGCTCATCGGTACCGTGTCGGGTACCTCCTTCGCCGTCACCGGCCTGACGGCGGGAACGGCCTACGGTTTCACGGTTAAAGCAAAAGATGCCGCCGGGAACACCTCCCCGAGCAGTGCCCCGCTTAACGTCACGACTCAACCGGCTCCAACCACGCCGGGCAGCGGCGGTACCGAAAACAACACAACCCCACCACCACCGACGGCGGGGTGTACGCCCACGGTCACGTACGTTTCGGACCTGAGCTGGGCCAGTGCCAACAACGGGTGGGGACCGATCGAGAAAGACAAATCGAACGGCGAAAATGGCGGCGGCGATGGACGGGCGCTTCAACTCAACGGCAAGAAATACGTGAAGGGCCTGGGCGTACACGCTTCCTCGGAAATCGTCTACACCCTGGGCGGTACCTGGAATCGGTTCAAAGCGGACCTCGGCGTCGATGACGAGGTACCCGACCAAGCCCCAGCCAGCGTAGTCTTCGAGGTCTGGGCCGATGGGCAACGCCTGTTCCGCAGCGCCACCCTACGCCCGACCTCGGCGACGGTACCCGTCGACGTGGACGTCAGCGGGAAGCAGCAACTCAAACTCATCGTCACCGACGGCGGCGATGGGGTGGGCTACGACCACGCCGACTGGGCCGATGCGCGCCTGGAGCGCACCTGCGGTACCCAACCTGCGGGTGACACCCAGGCCCCGACGGCTCCGGCCAACCTGACTTCGGCCAACGTGAGCCAGAACGGCTTGACCTTGAACTGGAGCGCCGCTACCGACAACGTCGGGGTGACGAACTACGAAGTCTACCGCGGTACCGTGCTCATCGGTACCGTGTCGGGTACCTCCTTCGCCGTCACCGGCCTGACGGCGGGAACGGCCTACGGTTTCACGGTTAAAGCAAAAGATGCCGCCGGGAACACCTCGCCCGTCAGCAGTACCCACACCGTCACAACGCCGAGCGGCTCAACCAACCCGCCCGTCACGACGAATCCGCCCGCCGGTTGCCAGGAGCAGGCGACCTACCTCTCGGACCTGAACTGGGTGGGGACGCCCCGCAACGGCTGGGGCCCGGTGGAGAAAAACCGCTCCAACGGCGAGCAGGGAGCCACCGACGGCAATCCGTTGCGTCTCAACGGCAAAACGTACGCGAAGGGCCTGGGCGTCCACGCGCCCTCGGAAGTGGTCTACACCCTCGGCGGTACCTGGACGCGCTTCAAAGCTGACGTGGGTCTTGACGACGAAGTCAGTACCGGCGGGAGCGTGGTCTTCGAGGTCTGGGCCGACGGCCAACGCCTGTTCCAAAGCGGTACACTCCGCGCCAATTCAGCCACGGTGCCGATCGACGTGGACGTGACGGGCAAGCAACAACTCAAGCTGATCGTCACGAACGCCGACGGGAGCAATGATTCCGATCATGCGGACTGGGCCGATGCCCGGCTGATCAAAACCTGTTCGGTGACTTCGGGTCAGGTGACGACGGCCAACTTCCGAACCCGCGCCGAAGCCGAACCGGAAGCCGCGCGCCTCAGCGCCGAACTGGCTCCGAACACCGTGCGGATGGCACCCAACCCGGCCGTTGAATCGTCGGTCGTGGAATGCCGCTCGGCGTACCTCGGGCCGACGACGGTTGAACTGATTTCCCTGCGCGGGCAGGTACTCCGCCGCGAGGCCGTCGAGAAAACGACGCCGGTCCTGCGGCACCCGCTGTCGGTACGCGGTCTGGGCGCGGGGCTGTACCTGATCCGGGTGCGTTTCGGCGCGGAAGTCCTGACGGGCCGCGTGCAGGTACTGCCGTAATGTATTTTGGTGATTGGTCCGCTGGGCCGCCGCGAGTACTCGCGGCGGCCCAGCGGCGTTAGAGGCCCAGCAGAGTACGCACGAAGGGAAGTTTTCCGGCGATGTAGAGCAGGAACAGCGCCGTCATGACCAGGCCCACGGCCCATTCGGTAAAAACCGTCACGAACAGCCAGCGCGGATTCAGCCGGAAGTACTCCGAGGGAAAGTTGATGCGCAGAAAAAGCGTCACGCTGAACCAGTAGCACACGGCCAGATCGCGCAACCGCCGCCGCAGACTGATCACGTCGTTGGGTCGGTTTTCGCCCAGCACCAGGTTGACGATCGGGTTCTGGTACCGAACTGCCGGGAGGGGCTGGGTAGTCGGGTCGGGTTGGGCTTGCTGAAGTGCCAGTGCTCCCGCGGAATCGACGACCAGTTCGGGCAGGGGAGCGGGCTGCTTGACGGCCGGCTTCTGCCGGTGGTACTGCACGTAAGGCACAATCCAGTACAGCAGCGCAAACAACGTGACGAGCCCGAAGCAGATGCTCAGAAACCGCAGCTCGCCGTGGTGCCCGTTCCGAACGGTCAGTTCGAGGAAACCCAGGCGTAGAAAATTCGCGAGCGGCCCGGCCTGTCGCCAGTTCGAGCGGTCGTAACGCATCTCAAACCGGTTGCGCTGGTAGGTGAGGTGATCGAGGGCCGCTTCTTTGGCTTCCGGCGTACCGGGGGTACTCGGATCGACGACGTAATTGATGAGGCTGTTAAAAACCAGATTGATGTGGTCGTGATCGTGCTCGCTGAGGGTACTCTGGGGCAGGTTCAGCTCAAACCGCAACTGACTAAGGTAGTCGAGCCGCAGGGCCAGCGAGTCGAGCGAACGGTTGCGCACGTCGATGTGCAACACGGCGTCGTCGTCAAAATGCGCCCGGTGAAAGCGCGAGGGAAACGGGCGGCGATTAAGCGTCGTGTCGGCCCAGACGCGGGTACCGGTCAGGTTGACTGACTGCTTGAAACGAGTGTTGTTGAACGAGCACCCGTCGAGTACCACGCCCGCGAAACTCACGTCCTGAAAGGTGCTGTTGTCAAACGAAAACTGCGAGAGGACGTAGGGATTCAACCGGTCGGGCAGATTGCCTTTCAGCTGGTAGTAGTGGAGCGGATCGGTCCCCACGCGTTTGAGGTAGGCGCGGTACGCATTCAGAAACTTGTGCTGGAAGTACGGATTGGGCGCAAAATGGGCCGGGCTCAGAAATTCGCAGTGCTCAAACTGCACCCGTTCGAGTTGGGTAAAGCTGAAAAACGTGTGACCCTCGAAGCGGCAGTCCAGGAACGAAATGCCGTACCGGCCCCGCGCTGCCGGGTCGAAGCGTTTGTAGTTGTTGAACTCGGCGCGCGTGTCGCTCTGCGCCGCGTAGGTCCGGGCGAAGTGAAAATGATGCAGGGTGGAGTTGATGAACAGCGTGTTGAGCAAGTCCGTGTTGATGAACTCCAGCCGGGGGCAATCGACCGACATCCAGCCTAACCCCACGCTCACTTCCTCAAAAATCAGCGGCTGCGTCAGCTTGACCACCTCCTCACTGCCCTGCGCACTCAGCAGCCGTTTGATGTAGCAGTTGTAAAACTTCAGCGGAAACTGCGGTACCGCCGGGTAGTACCGCTCGCGAAACCAGGCCGCCAATTGCTGCAGGTCGAGTACCTCAATGAACGCGTCCCGGATTTCGTGGTGCTGGTCCAGTTCATCGATGATCTCGTCCATCTCGGCCGCGCCGTAGTACGCAAACTGCCCGATGCTCTCGGCCTGGTTGGCCTGGCCATTCGGGTAAATTTTAATGACCGACCGCGGCAAGGCCCGGGCCTCTTCCCGAACGGGCAGGCCCGTGGTGGCATCGACGAAGTACTGAAAATAAATGTCCTTCGAGTAGAGCGATTCCGGGCGCGTCGGCGATTGGGCGAACAGCGTACCGGCGAGCAGAACATGCGGCAGGAAAGTGAAGCGCAGACGGTTCATGGCGGAGGCGTTTTTTCGGCAAACTGCGGAAAAATTACCCGTCTCCGGTAGCGTACAAACCCCTGAATTCAAGCGGATTTATACTCGAAATGGGAAAACGCGCGGGCGCTCAGTCGATAATTTCCGGCGGCTCGACGGCGTTTAGAGCTAAATTCTGCGCAATCGCGTATTTTCGTCGTCCATTCACCGTTTCCGTTTCCGAATGAAGCATTCCTGGTTGGTCGTGGGCCTGTTGGCCGTTATTCCGTTCTGTTCGATTGCCCAAACCAAAAAACCGGTGGCGAAGCCCGCCGCCCCCCAAACCGCCGCTCCCAAACCGGCTGCCGCCACCCCGCCCAAGCTGACGACCCAGATGGATTCGGTCAGCTACGCGATGGGGATGTACTTTGCCAAGAATTTTATCCAGTCCCAGGGCGTGACGGGCGTGAATCTGCCCGTGCTCAATCAGGCCATGCGGGACGTGCTCAACGCGGCAGCGCCCGCGCTCGATGCCGCGCAGATGCAGCAGGTGCTGATGGCCTTTTCGCAGCGCATGGCCGCCCAACAGCAGGCCGAAAACGCGACGAAATACGAAGCGCAGAAAGCGGCCGGAGAAAAGTTTCTGGCCGAGAACAAAAGCCGCGCCGGGGTCGTTACGCTGCCGAGTGGCTTGCAGTACGAAGTCATGAAGGCGGGCGAGGGACCCAAACCCACGGCGACCGACCGCGTCAAAACGCACTATCACGGCACGTTCCCGGATGGCAAGGTGTTTGATAGTTCGGTACAACGTGGTGAGCCGGTTTCGTTTGCCGTCAACGGCGTGATTCCGGGCTGGACCGAAGCCCTGCAACTGATGCCCGTCGGGTCGAAATGGAAGCTGTTCATTCCGTACCAACTGGCCTACGGCGAACAGGGTAGCCCCGGTGGCATTCCGCCGTACTCGGCCCTCGTGTTTGAAGTGGAACTGCTGGGAATTGAAAAATAATAAAAGTCGTAAGTCGCTAAGTCAGCAAGTCGTACGTGTTATCACTCAAGACTTCCAGCGAAAGCCACTTACGATTTGTTGACTTAGCGACTTACGACTCTGAATTATGAAAAAATACCTGTTTAGCCTTATTCCATTCGTGCTGCTGGGGGTTCAGCCGGATGTGCCGGGCCACGCCCGTTCCCTGACCGACGACCCCGGTCTGCAACCCACCGTCACGCAGCGCAAAGTGCAGGAAGTCGTGACGGGTATTCTGACCAAGTACCACTACCGACCCGTCGAGTTGAACGACTCGCTGTCGTCGAAAATCTGGGACAACTACCTCAAGGAAATTGACAACAGCAAAGCGTACCTGCTGGCCGACGACGTGAAGTCGCTGGAGAAGTACCGCTACGAAATGGACGAGGCCCTGCCCGCCGGCAACCTCCTGCCCGCGTACGAAGTGTACAACCTGTACATGAAGCGGTTCCGCGAGCGCATGGCGCACGTGACCCGACTGCTGGATGATAAGAAATCGTACGATTTCACGGCGGACGAGTCGTACGAAACCGACCGAGACAAAACGTCCTGGGCGAAAAATTCGGACGAACTCGACGACCTCTGGCGGAAGATGCTCAAAAGCCAGGCCCTCGAGCTGAAGCTGGCGGGCAAGGCCGATACGGCGGCAGTGAAGCTACTTAAGGAACGGTACAACAACCTCGACCGGTACTACACCAAGCTCACGAGCGATTACGTCTTCCAGATGTTCATGAACTCGTTTGCCGAGTGCATCGACCCGCACACGAGTTACATGGCCCCGCCCGACGCCACGCGATTCAAAGACGAAATGGCGCAGTCGTTTGAAGGCATCGGGGCCTCGCTCGTGCAGGAAGGCGACTACACGAAAATCCGTGAACTGATTCCTGGCGGACCAGCCATCAAAAGCAATCTGCTGCACATCGACGACCGCATCGTGGGGGTCGGGCAGGGCGAGTCGGGTAACGTCGTTTCCGTGACGGGGTGGAATTTGGACGAAGTCGTCAAGCTCATTCGCGGGCCGAAAGGCTCGACGGTTCGCCTGAGCATTCTGCCGGTTGAGTCGCCCGTGGGCGCGCCGCCAAAAGAAATCAAGCTCACGCGCGACAAAATCAAGCTCGAAGAGGGCGTTGCCAAGCGGGAAGTGGTACCCTTCACCTACGAAGGCAAGGAGTACAAACTCGGCCTCATTACGATTCCGGGTTTCTACCAGGACTTCGACGGTATGCGGCGCGGCAATCGTGACGCCAACAGCACGAGCAAAGACGTCCGCGGATTCCTCGAAGAATTCAAAAAAGAAGGCATCACGGGCGTCGTGATCGACCTGCGCAACAATGGCGGTGGTTCGCTCGACGAAGCCATCAAGCTCTCGGGCCTGTTCATTAAAAACGGTCCCGTCGTGCAGGTGAAAGACGCCAGCGGTAAAATCGACGTCGATTCCGACCCCGATCCCTCACAGGTGTACGCCGGTCCGCTGGCCGTCCTCGTCAACCGCTTCAGCGCCTCGGCTTCCGAGATTTTCGCCGGAGCCATTCAGGATTACAAGCGGGGCTTGGTCATCGGCGAGCAAACCTACGGCAAGGGTACCGTCCAGCAACTGCTGGATCTGAACCAGGCCCTGCCGAAAGAAGGCGAAAAAGTGGGTTTGCTGAAAATGACCCGCGCCAAGTTTTACCGCATCACGGGCAGCAGCACGCAACACCGCGGCGTCACACCCGACATCGAGTTGCCCTCGCGCTTTACGGCCGAGGAGTTTGGCGAAAGCTCGCAACCGAGCGCCCTGCCCTGGGATCAGATCGTAGCCTCGCGCTTTGACCTGTACCCCGACGTGACGGCGCAGAACCTGCAAAAAATCAAGAACCAGTATCAGGAACGGCTGAAAACGGACCCGGAACTGAAGCAATTGGTAACTGACGTTGAAGACTTCAAGAAAATGAAGGACAAGACCGTCGTCTCGCTCAACGAAGCTAAGCGCCGGGCCGAACTCGATGAACTGAAGAAAAAGGCCGAACTCGCCAAAACGACGAAACAGGCCGCACAGAAAACGTCGAGCATCCAATTCCGGGGTGGCGGCGGTACGGCAGGGCAGGATGTGGCTTCGGCGGGTTCAACCCGCGTTTCGGGATCGACCGCCGAACGGCCCGAAGTGGCTACGGCCCAGGCAGGTACTCCGAATATTGCTTCGAAAATGGAGCGCGATACGCAGTTGAAGGAAACCACCCGCATCCTGGCCGACTGGATTGCGCTGAAGAAATAATCCGTCGTTTTCTTACGAAAAAAGCCCGGTCAGTTGATCGGGCTTTTTTGTGGTTTGGCCTACTGCCGCCCGCCCATAAACTGAATGCAGACGGGTTTGGAAACGTCCAGGCCGACGGATTGGTACCGCATTTTGCCCGTTTCGGGGTCGACGGTGTAGACCAGAAGCTGGTTGGTATCGCGGCTGCCGACGAGCAGGTACCGGCCCGTGGGATCAAGGTTGAAATCGCGGGGATACTGGATGCCCTGCGTTTGCTGGTCAACTTGCCGCAGGGTACCGTCCGCTCCGATTTCGTAGCCCGTGATGCTGTCGTGGCCGCGGTTCGAGATGTACACGAATCGTCCGTTGGGGTGCAGCCGAATGGCGGCGCCCTTGTTGGCTTCCTTGAAATCGGCCGGAATGGTCGGCACCGATTGCACTTCGGTCAGCTCGCCGTTGGACCCGACCGTGCAGGAACGCAACGCGGCGTCGAGTTCGCTCAAGATGAACAGCCGTTTTCCGTCCGTCGAAAACGTCATGTGGCGCGGACCTGACCCCGGTTTCGTTGAAAAATAGGCCTGTGCCGGATTAGGCGTGAGGGTACCCGCCGCGGCATCCACGACGTAGTTCATCACCCGATCGGTACCCAGGTCGGCCACGTACGCGTACTTCCCGTTGGGACTGACGGCCGCGTAGTGCGCGTGCGGCGCGTCCTGGCGGTCTTTGTTCGGCCCGCTGCCGCTGAATTTGACGAGCGCCGATACTGGCTTGAGCGACCCATCCGGCGCGATGGGCAGCGCGTTGGCGTCGCCGCTGGTGTAGTTGGCGGCCAGCAGCAATTTTCCCGAAGGGTGTACCGACACGTGGCAGGGGTTCAGGCCCTGGGCAGTTTGCTGATTCAGCGGGGTCAGGGACCCCGTTTTTTCGTCGATTCGAAAGGCCCAGAGTTCGTTGTCGTGGTTGCAGGAATACAGGTGCCGTTGGTCGGGGGCGATGGCCAGGTAGCCGGGGCCTTTGCCCGCCTGGAACGTGCCGAGTTGTTTAATTTTTCCCGACGTCGGGTCGAGTTGACAGAGCGTGAGGTGCGAGCCCGCGCCCTCGTCGAGCGTGCCGACGTAGAAGTTCAGGGGCGCGTTGGTCTGGGCCAGGGCTTCAGCGGAAAGCAAGGTTGCCATAAGCAGGGTTCGCATGAGTTGGGAGGAAAACGAATGGGGGCGAAACCTACGCATTCCCGCAAAAAACCCGGAACGTGCTGCGTTTTTTCTTTCAGGAAATCACGCGCGAGGGCCGAATGGAATCGGCAAACAACCGCCGAACGCGCAGGAAAAACCGGCTGCTAAGCAAAACCGCCGCCACGGCCAACCCGGCGGTGAGCCCGAGCCAGATGCCCGTGACGTCCATCCCAAGACCAAACGTGAGCAGCGCGCCGACGGGCAGGCCCACGCCCCAGTAGGCAACCAGCGTGATGGCCGTCGGGACGTTGACGTCGGCTAGACCGCGCAGAATCCCCAAACTGACGGCCTGAATGCCGTCGACGAGTTGAAAAAGTCCTGCCAGCCGCACGAGCGCGATGGCGATGGGGGCCACGGTGGCATCGCGGATGTACAGCCCGACGATCCATTCGGGTACCAGGAGAAAAATCAGACACGTCAGCAGCATGAACGAACCGCCGAGCAGCAAGGCCGTAATGCCCGACTGCCGAATGCCCGCCGGATTTTGCTGGCCGAGCCCGGCCCCGACGCGAATTCCGCCCGCCGCGGCGACGCCCGTGACCATCATGTACGTGACCGAAGCCGGGCTGATGGCAATCAGGTGCGCAGCCAGTTGCTCTTCGCCCAGCCAGCCGACCATCACGGCCGCCAGCGAAAACACGGCGATTTCAAAGAAACCCTGCATGCCGCTCGGAATGCCAATGCGGAAGATTTTCCGAACGTGCGTACCCCACCACCGCGCCCGGACGGGCCAGTCGAGGTACGGACGAAAGCGCGCCGTGCGCCGGAGGAGTACCCACTGCGCCCCGGCCATGTACAGCCGCGAGAAGAGCGTAGCCACGCCGGCACCATTCAGGCCCCAGGCCGGAAAGCCCCAGACGCCGTTGATGAGCACGTGATTGAGCAGCACGTTGAGCAACAGCGCCGAGAGCGTAACCAGCATCGCGAGGCGCGTGTGCGAGAGGCCGTCGCTGAGCTGGCGCAAGGCCGTAAACCAGAAAAAAGGCAGCGTAGACGTCACCAGCAGGAACAGGTACGGCACGGCCAGTTCTTCGACGGGGGGCGTTTGCCGAAACACCGAAAACTGCCACGCGAGTACGGCCACGATCGCGCCGCAGCCCAGCGCGGCGAGTACGGCCACGCGTTGGCTGGCCCGGTACAGGCGGCTAATTTCTTCGTCGTCGCCCGCTTCACGGGCCTTGGAAATGAGCGGAGCCACGATGCCCAGGGCGTTCAGCCCCAGAATGCTGACCGTAATCCAGACGCCGTTGGCGACGCCCGCCGCGTCGAGGGCGTACTTGGCGTCGCCCGCCATGCGGCCCACCTGCACGGTATCGGCCACGCCCGTGAGTACGATGCCGAGCTGGCTGAGGATGATCGGCCCGGCCAGTCGGAGCAGGGTACGGAGTTCGGCTTGAAAGGACGCGGAAACGAGCATGACGACGGGAGAAAGCGGCGGCAAAGGTACCTAAAAATCCACCCCCGCAGTACGGAGGTGGATTCTTGCAAACCCGATGCGTCGCTACTCGGCCGGTTTTTTCGGAAGCCGTCCGGCTTTTTTCAGGGCTTCGCTGAGCAGGTACTCCATCTGGCCATTGACGCTGCGGAACTCGTCTTCGGCCCACCGTTCCAGCGCCGCGAGTACCTCCGGCGTGAGCCGCACGACAAACGGTTTTTTCGGTTCCTTCGCCATGCCTCAGTGGTGGAGGGTACCCGCGTTGACGACCGGACTCGTCGCCTTGTCCGAACAGAGTACGACGAGCAGGTTGCTGACCATGGCCGCCTTTCTTTCTTCGTCGAGTTCGACGATGGATTCGGCTGCCAGTTTTTTCAGAGCCAGGTCGACCATGCCCACGGCGCCTTCCACGATTTTTGTTCGCGCCGCCACGACGGCCGTCGCCTGCTGGCGCTGAAGCATGGCGTGGGCGATTTCCTCGGCGTAGGCCAGGTGCGTAATGCGCGCTTCGAGTACGACGACGCCCGCCCGTGCCAACCGGTTCTGCAACTCGCGTTCGAGTTCTTCGTTGATCCGGTCGCCGCCCGCGCGGAGTGTGACTTCCTGCCCTTCGTCATCGAAGTGATCGTACGAATAGCTACCGGCCAGGTGTCGCACGGCGGTATCACTCTGGAGTTTGACGTACTGCTCGTAATCATCGACTTCAAACTTGGCCATAGCGGTATTTTCGACTTTCCAGACTACGACCGCCCCGATGACGATGGGGTTGCCCAATTGGTCGTTGACTTTGATCTTGTCGCCGTCGAGGTTGCGCGCCCGCAGCGAAATCCGACTTTTGGTGTAGAACGGATTGGCCCAATAAAAACCGGATTCCTTGACGGTACCCGCGTAATCGCCAAACAACACAAGTATTTTGGCGTCGTTGGGATTCACGATGAACACCCCCGACAGTAGTAACCAGGCCAGAACGTGCAAGGCCCAGAACCAGGGGCTGACGGTCGAACCCAGCCACACGGTCAGTCCGATGACGAGTAAACTTCCCGCCAGGTACGCGTACCCGGAGACGGGTTTCAGGACGATTTCTTTCATGGGATTTGCTATTAAAATGATAGCACAATGGTAGTAGGTGTCGAGTAGCCAGCAAGCCATTTCGGGACGAGTGGAGCGGGGGGCTGGATAGACGGGCGTCGTTCGGGGAAAATCGCTTACTTTTGTCCAACACAATCGCTCGATACGCCTTTGAAAGAATACGGCAGCAGCATGCAAAAGCTGGTGGACTACCTCGTGCAGGTAGAAGACCGTGACCAGCGCACCCGCAACGCGCACCTGATGGTGGAATTGATGCGGCAGATTCACCCGAACATGAAGGACAACCAGGACTACTCCAACAAACTCTGGGATGACCTCTACATCATGTCGGGTTTCCGCCTTGACGTCGATAGTCCGTTTCCGCCGCCCTCGCCCGAATCGGTCGGGCGCAAGCCGCGGCGCGTGAATTACGCCACGCACAACCTGCGTTTCCGGCACTACGGGCGCAACCTGGAGTTGATGATTGAGAAAGCCGTTAAGGTCGAGGACGAGATGGAGCGCCGGGCGTTCGTGAGCTACATTGCCAAGATGATGAAGGGCTTCTACGCGGCCTGGAACAAGGATAACGTCGACGATAACCTCGTCTTCGAACAACTCCGCGACATGTCAGGCGGGCGGCTGGCCGCCGAAATCGAGTACATCCGCCGCGAAGGGTACCTCGACGTGGCCCCCCGCGACCGCTACTCCAGCGGTCCGCCGCCGAACGGTCCGGGCAACGGCTTCAACAGCCACCGGACGCCGAATCAGCAGCAACCTTCGCGCAACAATCAGCAACACCGACGCGGCGGCGGTAACCAGCACAATCACTTCCGCAACAACCGGAACAACCGGAAACGATAAGTTTAGAAGCGAGAAGACAGGAGTGAGGAGTGAGAATCATTCAATTCATTCTCACTCCTCACTCCTGTCTTCTCACTACTCCTCAACTCATGGCTTCATTCAAAGTAACCGGCGGGCGTCGGCTGCAGGGCGAAATTGTTCCACAAGGTGCCAAAAACGAGGCACTGCAAATCATCTGCGCCGTTTTACTGACGAAGGAATCCGTCACGATTCACAACATTCCGCACATTCGTGACGTCAACCAACTCATCGAACTCCTCGGCGACATGGGCGTACGGCTGACGCGGTTGAGCGAGTCGTCGGTACGTTTTCAGGCTGACGACGTGCACCTGGAGTACCTCGAATCGGAAACGTACAAACGAAAAGCGGCGGCCCTGCGGGGATCAATCATGCTACTGGGCCCGACGCTGGCGCGTTTCAAAAAAGGCCGAATTCCGCGCCCCGGCGGCGATAAAATCGGGCGACGGCGGTTAGATACGCACTTTTTGGGCTTCGAGCGCCTCGGAGCGCGGTTTGAGTACGACGGTACCGACGGCGGCTTTTACCAGGTGGACGCTTCAAACCTGAAGGGTACCTACATGCTGCTCGATGAGGCCTCGGTGACGGGTACGGCTAACATCCTGATGGCGGCAGTACTGGCCGAGGGAACCACGACGATCTACAACGCCGCCTGCGAGCCGTACCTCCAGCAGCTTTGCAAAATGCTCGTACGGATGGGAGCCAAGATTTCGGGCATCGGCTCGAACCTGCTCACCATCGAGGGCGTCGAAGAGCTGCACGGGACCGAGCACACCATGCTGCCCGACATGATTGAAATCGGCTCGTTCATCGGCATGGCGGCCATGACGCAAAGCGAGTTGACGATTAAAAACTGCTCAATTTCGGACCTGGGGCAGATTCCTGAGGTATTCTGGCGCCTGGGCATCAAGCTCGAATTCCGCGGCGACGATATTTTTATCCCGGCGCAGGACTTGTACGAACTCGAAACGTTCATCGACGGCTCGATGCTGACCGTCGCCGACGCGCCCTGGCCGGGTTTTACGCCGGATTTGCTGAGCATTGTACTCGTGACGGCCATCCAGGCGAAGGGTACTGTGCTGATCCACCAGAAGATGTTCGAGAGTCGGCTGTTTTTTGTCGACAAGCTGATGGAGATGGGCGCACAGATCATCCTCTGCGACCCGCACCGGGCGACGGTCGTGGGATTAGCCCGGCAAACCCAGCTCCGCGGAATTCGGATGACTTCGCCGGATATTCGGGCGGGCGTCTCGCTGCTCATCGCGGCGATGTCGGCCAAGGGCGTTTCCATCATCGACAACATCGAGCAGATCGACCGCGGGTACCAGTTCATCGATACGCGGCTGAATGCCATCGGGGCGGAGATTGTGCGGTTGTAATAGGAAATCAGTGGACAGGATTACAGGATTTGCCATCCTGTAATCCTGTCTAAACTTTTTTGGGACGGTATTGCCGGTATTTGCGCTTAACGTGAACCTTGTCGTAGCCGAAGTTGATGAGCAGACCAACATCCAGCCCAGTCGCGGTGAGGTAATTAACAAGCTGCGTTTCGTGCAGAGGCAAGACGTGTTCGACAGCCTTCAGTTCAAGAATCAGATGGCCGTCTACCAATAAGTCAGCGAAAAAATCACCGACCTGTACACCTTGGTAAAACACGGGAATGGGTACCTGCTGACTAACCCGGAATCCGGCCTGTTGTAGTTCAATCGCCAGGCAGTTTTCGTACACTTTTTCCAGAAATCCACTGCCCATGCGGTTGTAAACCTGGTACGCGCAGCCGATGATTTGTTCGGTACATTTGTCGTCGATCATGGACAGGATTGCAGGATGAGGTGGATGTTGGGGGAAAGTAGGGAATCCTGGCATCCTGTCTAAAAACACTGAGTAACCGGTCTATCCCTTGAAACTCCTCTTCTTCGCTACTCGCTGGGGCTTCGGGCACATCGCCTGGCCCGATTTCTGCCGTCAAGTTAAAGCCGCCGGGTACGACGGCATCGAAGCGGGCCTCCCGACCGACCCCGTCGGGCAGCAGCAAGCCAAAGCCGCCCTCGCCGAACACGGCCTGCGCTGGATTGGCCACGAAAACACGAACGCCCTGCCCACCGACTTTGCCGGGTACCGCACGGCTTACGAGCGGGTACTCCGCCAGCACGCGGGCCAGCAGCCGCTGTTCATCAACATCCAGAGCGGGAAAGACTACTTTTCGTTTGAACAGAACCTCGAACTGCTCGACCTCGCCCAGCGCGTGAGCCAGGAAACCGGTGTGCGCATTCTCCATGAAACCCACCGGGGCAAGTTCAGCTTTCACCCGCAGGTCACGCGGCGGTACCTCGACGCCCGGCCCAATCTGCGCCTGACGCTCGACGCCTCGCACTGGTGCAACGTCTCGGAATCCTTACTCGAAGACCAGGCTGAGGCCCTGCAGGCGGCCATTGCCCGGACCGACTACGTCCACACCCGCGTCGGTCACGCCGAAGGACCGCAAGTGAGCGACCCCCGCGCCCCCGAGTGGAAACCCGCCCTCGACGCGCACTTGGCTTGGTGGGACGCCGTCGTGAAGCAGCACACCCGGTCGGAAATGCTGGCGATGAGTCCCGAATTCGGGGCTGCGCCGTACCTGCCCACGCTACCCTACACGCGCCAGCCCATCGCTGATCAGTGGGAGGTTAACAAATTCATGCTCGATTTGCTGAAAGCACGCTACGCTTGAGGTTTGAAGTTTGAGGGAGTTTGAAGAGGTTTGGGTTAAAACTGAACCCCAGACCGGCATGAAACGTACCCCACTTCTGCTGCTTGCGCTGTTGAGCGCCGTTCGCCTGCTGGCGCAGGACACGCGTACCTACGCCGAGCGCCTCGGATTCCCGAAGGACAAAAAAGTCATTATTTTCCACGTCGACGACGCGGGCATGAGTTACGACTCGAACGTGGGTACCCGCCGGTCGCTCAACGAAGGCGTCGGTACCTCGACGAGCGTCATGATGCCCTGCGGCTGGGTATCGGCGTTTATGAGCGAGTACCGCCAGAACCCGACGTGGGATGTCGGCGTCCACCTCACGCTGACCTCGGAGTGGGACGGGTACCGCTGGCAACTGCTGACCGGTCCGGAGCAAACGCCCGGCCTGCACGACGGCGAAGGGGCGTTCTGGAAATCGGTATCCGACGTGGTGCAGCACGCTTCGGCGGACGAAGTGGAGACGGAAATCCGAGCGCAAGTTGCCCGGTTCCGGAAGTACGGCGTCGAACCCACGCACCTCGACAGCCACATGGGTACCTTGTTTCAACCCAAATTTCTGGAACGGTACCTCCGGGTCGGTATTTCCGAAAAGATTCCGATCATGCTGCCGGGTGGGCACAACACGCTCATCGCGGCGCAGGCACCCCTACCCGCCGAGCAAATGCGGCTCATCCAGGGAATCGGTCAGCAACTCTGGGACGTAGGCCTGCCCGTGCTCGACGACCTGCACAACTCAAGCTACGGCTGGAATCCCGACGCGGCGACGGCCGCTTCGGTGCCGAAGCTTCAGCAATTCAAGACAAAAAAGTACATCGAAGCGCTGGCGTCCTGTCGCCCGGGCCTGACGATGGTCATCCTGCACGCGACCGAGCCGACGGCGGTATTTTCGCAGATTTCCGGTTCGGCGAGTACCCGCCACGGCGATATGCTGGCGATGATTGACCCCGAACTCCGCCGGTACATCGAGCGCGAGGGCATCGTCCTGACGACGTGGCGGGAGGTGATGGAGCGAAGAAAAAAGTTGTAGCGCAACCTTTAGACGGTCCGCCGCGCGGTTGCGACCCAAGTGTTCAGAGTCGCAACCGCGCGGCGGACCGTCTAAAGGTTGCGCTACGCTACTTCATCGGCGAAAAATCGGTCGGGCGGAGGTAGTTCGATTTTACCCAGACCGTCAGCGAGCCACCGCCTTTTTCCTCCGACGCCTTTCGGGCCGCGATCCACTTCGGGTCTTCGCGGAAGGCTTTGAACGAGGCCACCCCGGCCTCCTTGCTGTCGTGGGCGAGGAGGTAGATGAGAATGTCGTCCGATTTGGTTTCGGTCCAGTACGCCACGTTCGTCATGCCGTGTTTCTTGAACAGTTTGACCGTGTGATCGCGGAAGCGGTCGAGCAGGTTGGGCAGGTTGTTGGGCGTGGCTTTGTAGGTTCGCAACTCAAACACGCGCTCACCTTTGTCCCGGATCTTCAGCTTGGGTGAAAAGTCTGTCGTACTCAGAAAATAGCTGTTCACCTTCGAGACGATCTTGCCGTTTTTCTCCGATTCCGCCGACACGCGTTTCCACTCCGGATCGTCGCCGAAGGCTTTCCACGAGGCATCGCGTGCTTCGCGACTGGGGTAGGAGAGGAAATACACCAGGCAACTGTCGGGCTTGTCGAGCGGGGTGAAGTACCCGACGTTCGTCATGCCGTGCTTTTCAAACAACTTTGTCGTGTGGTCACGGAAGCGCTTCAGGATGTCGGGGAACTTGCCCGGATGCGTGTAGTACACCCGCATTTCGTAGTAGCGCGAGTCTTTTTTAGCGGGTTTCGATTCGGGAATGAAGGCCGTCGCGAGTGCGGCGAGCAGGAGAAAGGGAAGTACTTTTTTCATTTGAAGATTTGAATGAAATACTCAATTTTCACTGTGCAATATTCAACGTTCAATCCAGGAATGCTTCGTTGAGCCTTGAATAGTGTACAGTGAAAATTGAACTCCTACCGCTCACTTCTGCATTCCCCGCCGCAGGTACGCGCTGTAGTCGGGCAACAGGGTCTCATACGTATCGTGCATGAGGGGCGAGGTGAGCAGGAAATCGGCCGTGGCGCGGTCGCAGGCGAAGGGAATGTTCCAGACCACGCCCAGCCGTAGCAGCGCCTTGATGTCCGGGTCGTGGGGTTGGGCTTCCATCGGGTCCCAGAAAAAAATCATGACGTCGATTCGACCCTCCGCAATCATCGAACCAATCTGCTGGTCACCGCCGAGCGGCCCGCTGAGGAGCTTCGTCACCGGTAGATCGAGTCCCTGGGCGATTCGGTCGCCGGTCGTTCCCGTGGCGTACAAATCGTGCTGCGCCAGGACGTCCCGGTTGTGCCGCGCCCACTCGACCAACTCGTCTTTTTTATGGTCGTGGGCGATGAGGGCAAGGCGCTTGCGGATGCTGAGCAGTCGGGTTGGCATGGTTGGGAAGGGTTGAATCACCCGTTGCAAAATCCCTGCCGCTTACCGGGTTACTTCATTTGGGCGAACGCATCGGCCAGCCCGTTCAGGTGCGCGTCGGTCGGGGTACCCGAAGCCACCACGATCCGGTACCGGAACGTCACCGACTGGCCCTTCGTCAGCTTGAGGTTTCGTTCTTCCTTGCCGTTCGAGAAAACTTTTGCACCCAGCGGATTCGCCGCAAACAGCCCGTACCCGCGGGCGTGCCAGTAGGTCGGGTATCCCGTGTTGCTCGGGTGGTCGATGAGGGCGATCGAAACGTTCTCGCCGTCGATGGCCCCGGTCAGGTTTACCCAGCGGCCGCGGGTACTCCAGACTTTTTCGCCTTCGATGCCCTCGCTGCTGCGGTACTTGCCCACGATGCCCGCGTTGTCGAGCTTGGGTACCTTCGTTTCCACGCCGCTGGCGTCGGTGAAGAGTTCGGGTTTGTCGGAGGGGTGTTCCAACTGCCGGGCCACGCGCAGGGCAATCATGCCGTCTTTGACGTCCCTGAATGTCACGTCGGTCTGGGCCGTGAGCGTCGTGATGCGGTCGATGACGCGCTCGGTACCCGACCCCGAAAAGTAGTACGTCGTGGCTTCTTTCAGGACCGTCGGGCCGGTACCGTTCGCTTCGACCCAGTCGGCCGTGACGCTCAATTCGCCGCGCTTGCCGCTTTTCATCGCCGAGATGCCCGTGTGCCGGATGGTGCCGTACTTGCCGGTGGCGCTCGGCGGCGTGAGCGAATTGTTCCAGTAATCGTACCCGTTCACGTCCTCGTAATTCAACCACAGCCCGACGTGGTGCGGGTGGTCGACGCGCTCGCCGGGGCGCGGGTCAAGCGGCCAGCCGCGCGTGAGCAGGGTACCCTTCGGCGAGCGAATCGGGTACAGCACGGCTTTTTTCAGGACGGCTTCGCCGGGGTAGATGTACGAGGTGAAGGGTTTGCCGTCGATGAGCACGTCGACTTTCTTGGCGGCTTCGTCGGCCTTCAGTTGAACGCCCGAATTTTTCTGGGCCAGGACCGGAACGCTCAACACGAGCAGGCTCCAGAGCAGAGATTTTTTCATCAGTTGCGAAATCGAGTGGAAGCAAATGCGTTTTTTCTGGAAAGATAGAGCGGGCGGTGGCGGTTTTTTACTGAACATTGGCCCCACAATCCGCAACACCCTCCCGCCCTGGCATGGCCAAACGCCTCACCGCTCCAAATCCGAGCCTGAACACCTCGCCCGGCACGCTGACGTACGTCGGGCAGGACATGGAGCACGACATCCGCATCCGGCTCATCGAGTACAACGCCCGGCAGGTCGACGAACGCGAAATCAAAAAGCTGAGTGAATGCCGCGGCTCCGACCGCGACGACGTCGTAACCTGGCTCAACGTCGACGGCATCCACCGGCCCGACGTCGTTGGCGAAATCGGGCGGCACTACGGCCTGCACCCGCTCTTGCTCGAAGACGTGCTGAATACGCAGCAGAAACCCAAGCTCGACTACTACGGCGAAGACGTGCTGTTCGTCGTGTTGAAGTGGCTCGAATTCAATCCGTTCAACCGGGAAGTCGAAGCCGAACACGTTTCACTCGTGCTGGGCAACCAGTACGTGATTTCGTTTCAAGAAGAACGCGACCGCGACATCTTCGCGCCCATTCGTGAACGCCTCCGGGCTTCGGCGGGCAAAACCCGTACGAACGGTGCCGACTACCTGCTCTACGCGCTCTTCGACACGGTGGTCGACAACTACCTGCTCGTGACCGAAAAGCTGGGCGAGCAACTCGAAACGCTGGAAGAGCGCCTGTTTCAGTCGCCGCGCGAACGCATCATCAACGACCTGTACTCCGTCAAGCGCGAGGTGATGCTCATGCGGAAGGCGGTGTACCCCTTGCGCGAACTGGTCAACAACCTGCTGCGCGAGGCGGGCAGCGAAGAATCGTTCCTCACGGCCAACACGCAGTTGTACCTCCGCGATGTCTCGGACCACGTGAGCCAGGCCGTCGAAACGCTCGACGGGTACCGCGAACTCGTCGCCAGTTTGATGGACCTCTACCAGTCGACCGTCAGCAACCGGCTCAACAACGTGCTGAAAGTACTAACCGTCATCTCGGTCATTTTCATGCCGCTAACGTTCGTCGCCGGGATTTACGGCATGAACTTCGACTACATTCCCTGGCTGCACTGGCGGTACGGCTTCTGGGCCGTGATGGCCGTCATGATCGGCATCGTCGGACTGATGCTGTACTGGTTTCGGCGGCGGGAGTGGCTGTGAAAATGAGTTTGGGGTTTAGAGTTTAGCGTTGAAAGCGTGTGGCTTTCAACGCTAAACTCTAAACCCTAAACGCTAACCCCTAAACACTTGATTTCATCCTCCGCCCGCTACCTCCTGCACGATTCCCGGCAACTGACCTCGCCGGGTGAAACGCTGTTTTTCGCCATCCGCGGTCCGCACCACGACGGCCACCGGTACCTGCCCGAGCTGTACCAGCGCGGCGTGCGGGCGTTTGTCGTTGAGGAAAACGTCGACGCGGCGCGATACCCCGGCGCTCAACTCTGGCGCGTCGACAGCAGCGTCCGGGCCATGCAGGAACTGGCCGCCGCGCACCGGGCGCAGTTTCGGGTACCCGTCGTCGGCATCACGGGTTCTAACGGCAAGACCATCGTGAAGGAATGGCTGGCGCAACTACTCGCGCCCGATTTTGTCATTTGCCGCAGCCCGAAAAGCTACAATTCGCAGATCGGGGTACCGCTCTCGGTCTGGCAACTCAACGACACGCACACGCTGGGAATCTTCGAGGCGGGCGTCTCGGTACCCGGCGAGATGGCGCATCTCGAACGCGTCATCCAACCGACGATTGGGATTTTTACGAACATCGGATCGGCCCACGACGAAGGCTTTGAAAGTCGGCGGCAGAAAATTCGGGAGAAATTGGAGTTGTTCCGCAACGTGCGGACGCTGGTGTACTGCTCGGATTACGAGGAAATCGAAGAGGAGATTCAGGGGTACTTCAAACCCATGAATTCCGATTGTGTTCTATTGGGCTGGACTTCCCGAGCTTCAGAATTGGACGGTCTCGCTCCCTGGGAATTAAACGATCTAGCTCGACACGACCCTGATGAATACCGCAACTTAGCCCAGAAAATTAGAGCGAAGCGCAAAGAAAAATTGTGGGTAGGGCGCAACGTGCTCCGCGAGAAAACTGAATTGAATTTCGTTGTTGGTCCCACCGCGACTGTTGTAGACACCCCATTCACGGATTCCGCTTCCCTCGAAAATCTAACGCACTGTATCGTGACCGCGAATGTGTTAGGTGTTTCGTTCAACGAAATCTGGCAGCGCCTCGGTACCCTCCGCCCCGTTTCGATGCGCCTCGAACTGAAAGAGGCGATCAACGGCTGCTACCTCGTCGACGACAGCTACAACAACGACCTCGTGGGCCTGGGCATGGCACTCAACTTCCTCGCCAACCAGCACCAGCGCCCGCACCGCGTCGCGATTTTGTCCGACGTGCTGCAATCGGGGGTACCCGAGCCGGAGTTGTACGCGCGCATCGCCCAACTGCTCAAGGACAAGGGCGTCAACCAACTCATCGCCATCGGCGAGGCGTTCAGGCGCAACCAGATGGCCTTCGCGTTGCCCGCCAAGTTTTACGCGAGTACCGAGGAGTTTCTAACCCGCTTCCGGCCTTCGGATTTCCAGCAGAGCGTGGTACTCGTGAAAGGCGCGCGACCCTTCCAGTTCGAGAAAATCACGGCGCGGCTCACGGTCCGCACGCACGGAACGGTCCTGGAAATCAACCTCGACGCCATCTCGCACAACCTCAATTACTTCCGCGAAAAGCTCGGACCCGATACCAGAATCATGGTCATGGTCAAGGCCTTCGCCTACGGCAGCGGCAGCGCCGAAGTGGCCAACCTGCTCCAGTTTCACCACGTCGATTACCTCGCCGTGGCCTACGCCGACGAAGGCGTGACGCTCCGGCAGGCGGGCGTCCGGACGCCGATCCTGGTTATGAACCCCGCGGCGGCGACGTTCGCGCAGTTGCTCGAATTCAACCTGGAGCCGGAGCTGTACAGCCTGAAGATTTTGCGCGAATGGATTGATTTTATCGCACCGCAATCCGCAATCCGCATTCCGCATTCCACCATCCACGTGAAGCTCGACACCGGCATGCACCGCCTCGGCTTCGAAGAATCGGATTTGGACGAACTATCCGAAACGCTGAAAGCCAATCCCCACCTCCGCGTCGCCTCGATCTTCAGCCACCTCGCCGCCGCCGACGACCGGGCCTTCGACGCCTTCACCCGTGAGCAGGTCCAGCGTTTCACCCGGATGGCCGACCGCCTCGAAGCGGCCCTGGGGTACCGTCCGCTGCGGCACCTGCTCAACTCGGCGGGCATCGCCCGTTTCCCCGACGCCCGGATGAGCATGGTCCGGTTGGGCATCGGGCTGTACGGCGTGGCGGTGCGCCCCGAAGACCAAGCGAATCTGAAAACCGTCGGTACTCTCCGCACGGTGATTTCCCAACTCAAAACGGTACCCCCCACCGAGACCGTGGGATACGGGCGACGGGGCGAACTCCGCCGCGAAACCCGCGTGGCGACGCTGGCCATCGGGTACGCTGATGGCTACGACCGGAGCTTCAGCCGGGGCGTGGGGAAGGTACTCGTCAACGGTACCCTTTGCCCGGTACTCGGCAACGTCTGCATGGACATGACGATGGTCGACGTCACCGACGCCGACGCTGCGGAGGGTGACGAAGTCGTGGTTTTCGGCGAAACACCCACCATCCGCGACCTCGCCGACTGGATCGGTACCATCCCCTACGAAATCCTGACCGGCGTTAGCGAGCGGGTACGGCGGGTTTTCTTCAGAGAAGGAAATTGAAACAACCGGTCATCCTTCGCTGTCGCTCAGGGTGACTGGGAAAGAAGGTTCGTTGGAATGGTTTTTTGAACAACCGAGATTCATTAACCACTTCATCACATGAAAATTCCAGTCGAAAAAGAATCCCGTCCGTTCCTGCCCGATGGCTCGCACGTGGTCGAAATTACTGACATCGAAGAGGGTACCAGTGAGTACAAAGAAGTACCGTTTTTCGCCGTACGATTTGAAAACGAGCAGGGCTTCATCAGCCAGCGATTCTACACGTCGGAGAAAGCACTCCCCATCACGCTCGGGCTGTTTCAAGCCGCCGGGGTACCCGTCGAGGAAGGAAAAAACCTCGATACGAAACAGTTGATGGGTAAAAAAGTCCGCATCGAAGTCGGCGAGCGCAGCTACGAAGCGCCCGACACCGGCAACGAGCGCACGCTGAAGCAGGCCTACGGCTTTCAGGCGGCGTGATTTAAGTTGCTTCAAAAATTTGCCGTCCCCCTGAGCTGGTCGAAGCGCCGAAACCCTTCGAGTGGTTGTAGACCCTCGAAGTGGTTGAGCGCTTCGGCCAACTCAGGGGGACGGTTGTTTTTGATTTGCTCGAAACGTTTCCCATGCCTGCAACACCCGCCGCGCCTCCGCAACCGTCGTGTGCTCGTTCGCCCAGGCCCAGGCTCCCGACTGAAGCCGCGCGTAGGCATCCGGCGTCAACGCGTTGAGTTGAGAAAATAGGTCGTCGGCATCGCGGTAGCTGATTGCATTTTCAATTGTCAGGCCGTGCGGGGCACAGGTAGCTGGTTTGCGGTCAAGGTCCCGGAAGCAGGGTACCGCCCCGTTCGCCGCGATTTCGTAGTGCCGCAGGCAATCCCACCCGGCACGCTTCGTTGTGATGCCGAAACGTGACTGCTGCAAATCCCGGTAGTACGCCGCCTCTGACTCAAACGCGTAGCTCGTCTGCGCCCCGGCAATTCGAGCCGCCACCTCCGAATCGATGACGTGCGTTGGGAAATCCTTCGTTTTGGCGGGCAGTTCCATCACCATTTTTTCTGCCGGGATGCTAAACGAAATCGGTCGCAGGTGCGGATGCGCCGGAAGCCGACGCCGTAGCTCCACTGGAAGTACCTGCCCGAGCAGCGAAAAGCGAGTTTGGGGCGTCCACTCGCGTTTGAAGTACAAAAATTTCCGGTGCGCCCGCGGCAGCAGACCGTAGTACGGCGGTCGCCACCACTCGCCGCGGGCGGGGTAGGGTTTGGGCGTGTCGGCCCCGTCGAGAATGAGGGTGTTCTTGGGACGCAGCCAGGGGCGGACCTGCGTGAACCACCCAAACTGCCGCTGGATATCACTAATGACAACGAGGTCGAAAAAGCCCGCGCGGAGTTTGTCGAGGACGTTGTACCGGTCGGTGTCGAGGTCGTCGAGCAGACCGGTGTAGAGCGTGAAACCCCGACCGTAGACCTGCCGCCGGAGGGTTTCCGGGTAGTTTCGGTACAGAATTTCGCACTTGGGGTAGTCGACGCAATCCGTTCCGTACAGCGTTTTCAGACCGTGTAGCAGCGAATCGCTCAAGTAATCGGCCAGCGGGGAAGTGAAATACAAAATGCGCATGAACGGCTCGTTCGGAGCGCGAAGCTACGCAGCCGCGGTCGCTTCATCCGAAGCGTTTTTGCGCCAGCGCGTTACGGCCGTCCCTGACGGGCGTCATCCAGAAGTTTATTCACGTCGGGATACGCCGCGACCGAAAGCGTGACCCGACGGTTTTTCTGGCGGTTCACGGGGTTGTCGCTGCCGTCGGGGTTTTCGTTTGGGGCCAGCGGTTCCTGCTCACCCCGGCCCACTGACATGATCAGGCCGTCGGTTTTTACATTTTTCTTCAACCAGGTAGCGATGGCAATGGCCCGGCGCTGACTCAGTGTAAAATTGTATTGGTCGCTGCCCTTCGAGTCGGTATGGCCCCAGACGTGAATCTGGCTCGTTTTGTGCGAATTCAGGTGCGCCTTGGCCTTTTCGAGCAGGGGCATCCCGTCGGATCGGAGTTCGGCCTTGTCGAAGTCAAACAGGACATCGGTCGGCAGCAGGATGTCGTAATTCGTTTCCGAGCCAACAATCTGCAACGCGTCGGTACCTCCCGAGAACGTATAGTTCTGGTCGGACGTCGGGGTTGGCTCACCGCTGCCGGAATCGGCGGAGGGGCGGCCTGCTTCGTCGGGTACTGGAGAGGCGTCGGGATTGGGGGCGGCTGCGTCAGTCTGCTGGGGCTGGTCACGTTCGCCGCCCGTACACGCGAACTGGCTCAGTCCGACGAGCAGGAGGAGGGAGGCAAGCAATCGGTTCATGCAGATGAAGGCTTGATTTCCCGCACGACTCCGAAAACCATGCCACCGTCGGGTTGACTTTCGTACCTTGCCCGGCATGAACGCCTTCCGCTTCCTCGCCGCGCTGCTCGCGCTGGGTACCTTCACGCTCCGGTCCGCCCGCGCCCAGACCGCCGCCGACTGGCAGCCGCTCTTCAACGGCCGCGACCTGACGGGTTGGGACATCAAAATTGCCGGGCATCCGCTCAACGACAACGCGCGGAACACGTTTCGCGTCGAGGACGGAATGCTGCGCATTGCCTACGACCAGTACCCGGCTTTCGATGGCAAGTACGGGCACCTGTACTACCAGACGCCGTTTTCGCACTACCGGCTCCGGTTTCAGTACCGCTTCACGGGCAATCAGACGCCCGGCGGCGCGGCCTGGAACGTGCGCAACAGCGGTGTGATGATTCACTCGCAGTCGGCGAAGAGTCTGGATTTGCGGCAGGATTTTCCGGTCTCGCTCGAAGTGCAGGTACTCGGTGGCTTGGGGAAGGGTACCCGCCATACCGGCAACCTCTGCACGCCGGGTACCATCGTCGACCTAAACGGCAAAAACAACCCCGCGCACTGCATCGACTCGGATTCCAAAACCTACGACGGGGATCAGTGGGTGAACGTGGAAGTGATCGTCTGGGGCGATTCGCTCATTCACCACCTCGTCGAGGGCGACACGGTGCTGACCTACACCCGGCCCCGCATCGGCGGCGGGTTCGTCCACGCGCAGTACGACTGGAAAGCGGCGGGGTTTGAAGAAACCAGCGGCGCGGCCTGGGCGAAGCGGGACGGTACCCTCCTCGGCTCGGGCTACATCGCCCTGCAAGCCGAAAGCCACCCCATTGACTTCCGTCGCATCGAACTGCTGAATCTCAAAGGCTGCATGGACCCAAAGGCGAAGAATTACAAGGTGTTTTACCGGGTGAGTGATCCGGCGGCGTGTCGGTACTGAAGTCAAATGCCGCCCGGCAATGCCCCGCCATGCAATGGGAGTGACGACTGTGCTTGAAGGGCTTTGCCCGGGCACCCAATTGGTTGGATATTGACTGTCGACTGGCTGACGTAGTCGTCCCTCCCACTGCATGGCGGGGCATTGCCGGGCGACGGTCGAAAGGTATGAACGGCTTTAAGATCTTTTACTGGGAGCGGGTCCGGAGGCATTGAGAGACGAGTGGTTCTCACCAATGGTCACGGATGAATGGCTTCATCCGTGACCATTGGTGAGAACTTCTTTTTCGTCAGGTAAGTCAAACCGCTTTTGAACGTCCGGCCAATGCCCGTTTGTCGAGGCTCAACGAGCTTTATGAAAGAATCTTCTAAAAAAATTACCAATCCGGGTAAGTATTCGCCTCCATTCCGCACTCTGATGAAGTAAATCCCACAAGGCGTACCTGCCATGAGTTTGTCCGAGACCCAGCCCGATTCCGAAAATCCGTTTCGTCCATCCACCCTCACTGAATCCGGTCGGCTGGCTGATTCGGAACTATTCATCCGGCAAGCCCTGGCGGAGAACCCGGCGGTGGGCTTCGAGCTGCTGTTTCGGCGCTACCACGCTGCCATGCACAGCCAGGCCACGCGCCTGGTGTACTCCCGCGACATCGCCCAGGACGTGGTGAGTGATGTCTTTCTCTATTTCTGGCAAAAGCAGATGTACCGGCACGTCCAGACTTCCTACCGGGCGTACCTGATGGCCTCCGTGCGTCATGCCGCGCTGGCCTGCCTCCGCCGGGAGTTTGGCCACGAACCCGTGCCGCTCGACTCTGCCGACCGGCTGGCTTCGACCGCGCCCGAGGCCGATCAGATGCTGATGTGCGACGAACTGGCGCTTCAGATCGACGCGGGCATCCGCGGCCTGCCCGCCCAGTGCCAGCGGGTGTACCTGCTGAGCCGCAACGAACGCCTGACCAACGTGGAGATTGCCGAGCAACTCGCCATCTCCGTCCGCACGGTGGAAGCGCACCTCTACAAAGCCATGCGGGTGCTGAAAAACATTGTCAGCAGTACGTAGTCAGCCCTTTTTTCCACTCTGGTTGACAAAGCCCTACTTCGTATGGATCCCGCTAGCAACAAACAACTCCTGTTTCTGTACTGGTCGGGTCGGGCCACGCCGATGCAGCGGCAGCTCATCGCCGACTGGCTGGTCGAACCCGCCCACCGGGAGCAGTTCTACGCCTGGCTGGTGGAGTGGGAGGAACAACATCCCCAGTCGGATCCAGATTCGGACAACGGGTGGGCAACTCTTTCGGCCCGGTTAGCAGTCGTCCCCGCCGCGGCACCCGCCTTGCCCGAAACCCCAACGCGGCGAGGGCGGGTCGGAACCCGCTGGATGACCTGGTGGCTGGCCGCCAGCCTGGTGCTGGCGGGGGGCCTGGGGTGGCTGCTGCGCGACGCGCTCGTGTTCACTACCTACCAGTCGGCCTACGGGCAGGTGCTGCCCCTCAGCCTGCCCGACGGCAGCACGGCGACCCTCAACGCGAACTCCCAACTCCGGCTCCTCCGCCCCTGGCTGAGTCGGCTCACCGGCGGGGAGCGGGTGGTGTGGCTCCGGGGCGAAGCCAACTTCAAAGTGACGCACCAAGCCGACCACCGACGGTTCGTGGTGCGGACCGACAACCCGCTCGACGTGGTGGTGCTGGGAACCGAGTTTTCCGTCACGGCTCGCCCGGTGCGCTTTCGGGTGGCGCTGCATTCGGGCCGGGTGGTGTTGCGGACGGGCAAAACGCCCCAGGAAAAAGCGCTGACCCTGCAACCGGGCGATGTGTTCACCCAGGCGGCGCGGCAGCGGGCCGTGTTGCGGCACCATCAGCCCACCCAGAGCTTAGTCACCTGGCAGGCGCACGAGTTTGTGTTCGACCACACCTCGCTGCCCGAGGTACTGACGATGCTGCACGACCAATTTGGCGTGACGGTGCGCCTGCGCGACGACTCGCTGGCCACGGCGCAGATTACGGGCCGGTTCCGGGCTGAACGCGCCGACGACCTGCTGCTGGCCGTCACCACGCTGACCGGGTACCGGCTGGTCGAGCAAGACGGGGTGAAAACCCTGGTTCCCTGATGAGTTAGAGTTTAGCAGTTGAGAAGGGTTGAATAGCGAAGCAAGAACAGGGAATAACGAACATCGATTGGTTGTCTTTCAATTGTTTACCATTCGTTATTCCCTGTTCTTGATTTGCTATTCTTCTCCATCTGATTGGATCCAAGTACTTATCAACCAATTCCTTATCGCTATGCCCATTTCTATCCAACCCCGTCCCTGGCTGTTGGGCGGCCTGTGTCTCGTTGGCTTGTGGCAACCCAGCACCTCGGCACAGGTGCTGGCCAGCAACAAGACCGCGCCCCGCACGGTGCAACAGCGGACCCCGACCAGCGTCCAGTCCGTGCTGTTGCGTGATGCCCTGCTCTCGCTCATGCAGGAGCGGAAAGTGGAAATCCTGTTCGATGAACGCCTGCTCGGTACCCGGCGCACGGCGGCGGCTTGGCGGCCCAACGCGACCGTCAGTACCATCCTGACCAGCATCCTGGCCGGTTCGGGGCTAAAATTCAACCGGCTGCGCAACAACACGTACCTCATCATCGAAGAAACACCCCAACCCCCGGCCCGCCCGTCCGGTGCCGCCGCCCCGGCTGCGCCCGGAACGGACTTGGGCTCGGTGGTCCCGGCCCCGGCGGTACCCAACCAACCCCAACCGGGTTCTGCCCTGACCGGTGAGCGGCCCATCACCGTCGACCGCACCCTGACGGGGCGAGTCGTGAGTGAAACCAACGAAGGCCTGCCAGGCGTGAGCGTCGTGCTGAAAGGCAGTTCGCGGGGTACGACGACCAACGCCGACGGCCGCTTTCAACTCAGCATTCCCGAGGGGCCGAACGCCACGCTGGTGTTCAGCTACGTGGGGTACGTCACGCAGGAAATCGCGGTGGGCAACCAGACCGGATTGGAGGTGAAACTCGCCACCGACGCCCAGTCGTTGAGCGAGGTGGTCGTGGTCGGGTACGGCACCGTGCGCCGCAGCGATTTGACCGGCTCGGTGGTGAGCATCAAGTCCGAAGACCTGGCCCGTAGTACCGTCACCTCGCTTGACCAAGGGCTGGCGGGCCGGGCGGCGGGCGTGCAGGTGACCCAGCAGAGCGGCCAGCCGGGTGGGGCCACGAGCGTCCGCATCCGGGGAATTTCTTCGATTAATTCGGCCAACGAGCCGCTCTACGTCATCGACGGCTTTCCGTACTACAACGACAACAGCGGCACGACTACGAACGTCATTTCGGGCGCGCCCGCCCAGAACATGCTCAGCACGATCAACCCAGGCGACATCGAGAGCGTTGAAATTCTGAAAGACGCTTCGGCCACGGCCATTTACGGGGCACGCGGGGCCAACGGCGTCATCCTCATCACCACCAAGCGCGGCAAGGCGGGCAAGGCCCGCATCGAGGTCGACGCGTACACGGGCGTTCAGGAAGTCATCAAAATTATTCCCCTGCTCAACGCCCGGCAGTACGCCGAATTTCGCAACGAAAATTTCATCAACCTCCTGGGGCTGAATGGCAAGGGGTTGCCTACATACACCGACGCGGAAGTGGCCGCGCTGGGCGAAGGCACCAACTGGCAGAAGGAAATTTTCCGGGTCGCCCCGCTGCAGAGCCTCCAGGTGAGCGCCAGTGGCGGCAACGACAACCTGCGGTACTCGGTCTCGGGCAGTTACCTCGACCAGAAGGGCATCGTCATCGGAACGGACCTCCGGCGCTACACCGGGCGGGTCAACCTGGATGCGCAGTTGAGCAAGCGGCTGAAACTGGGGAATAATTTTACGGTCAGTTACGTCGCCTCCAACGTGGGGCGCACGGGCGGCGGTACCAACGGCGTCAACGGCGTGCAGTCACCCACGGCGGGCAACATCATTCAGGACGCGTTGTTTTTCAACCCCATCATTCCCGTGTACGATGCCAACGGCAACTACACCCTCGACAACGCCAGCGGGACCATCGCGTACGCCGCCGGTCCGGGCAACAAGGGCAACACGCCCAACGCCAATCCCGTGGCCGTGGCGGCGCTGGCCACCCAGCAAAATTTCACAACCCGCCTGCTCGACAACATCTTCGCGGAATACGCCATTCTGCCCAGCCTGACGTTTCGCTCTTCATTCGGCATTGACTACCTCTTCAACCGGCAGAACAGTTTCATTCCCAGTACGCTGAGCATTGGCTTGCCCGGCGGAAACGGGGCCGTGGGTACGGCCAACACGCTGAGTTGGCTGACCGAAAACACGCTCAATTTCAACCGGACCCAGGGAGCGCACAGCTTCCAGGCGCTGGCGGGTTTTTCGACGCAGAAATACCAGACCGAGTACCTCGCGGTGAGTGGGCGCGACTTCCCGACCGACGTCATCAACGTGTACAACATCGGGTCGGCGGCGATTCAGAACCCACCCAGCACGGGCTTTCTGGGCTGGTCGCTGCTATCGTACTTGGGGCGGGTTAATTATTCGTTTCGCGACCGGTACCTCTTCACAGCCTCCATTCGGGCCGACGGCTCCTCCAAGTTCGGGGCCAACAACAAATTCGGGTACTTCCCCTCGGCGGCCTTCGCCTGGAAACTCCACGAGGAGTCGTTCATCAAAAACCTCAACACGTTTACCGAACTCAAACTCCGCCTGAGTGCGGGGCGGACGGGCAACCAGGAAATTCCGGCCTACCAGTCGCTCTCGACGCTGGGCGTGGTGCGGTTTCCCAACAGCAACACGGCCCAGGCCATTGGACTCGCCCCGACGCGTTTGGGCAATCCCGACATCCGCTGGGAATCGACCAGTCAGTATGACGCGGGCATCGACGTCGGGCTGTTCAACAACCGCCTGCAACTGACCCTCGACGCGTACTACCGGAAAACCAACGACCTGCTGCTCTTCGTGCAGTTGCCGTTTTCGTCGGGTTTTGAAAATGCCCTGCAAAACATCGGCTCCGTGCAGAACAAGGGCCTGGAGTTGAGCCTGCAAACGGTCAACCTGAACAAAGCCCTTACCTGGCGGACGAATTTTAACTTCGCCCTCAACCGGAACAAAGTCCTCGACTTCGGCAACGAGTCCGAGCGGTACATCGGGGCCGATTACAACCTGACCAAGGGCCTGGCGTTGGGCGTGATTCGGGTCGGGGAGCCGCTGGGCAACTTCGTCGGGTTTATCAACGACGGGATTTTCAAAAATCAGGAAGAAGTGAACCGGGGGCCGAAGAGCGGCTTCGATTACGTGGGTTCGCGCCGGTTCGTGGATTTGAACAACGACGGCAAGATTAATGACGACGACCGGGCCATCATCGGCAACGCCCTGCCCAAATTCACGGGGGGGATTCAGAACTCATTTTCGTACAAAAACGTCAACCTCGATTTCTTCTTCCAGTTTGTGTACGGCAACGAGGTGTACAACATGACCCAGCTCGAACTGGAATTCCTCAACGGGCGGCAAAACCAGTCCACCACGGTGCTCGACCGCTTCCAGGCGGGCGTCAACGAAGATACCGACGTGGCCCGGACGGGCGGCTACATCAACGTTCGTCAAACTCACTCGCGCTGGGTGGAGGACGGGTCGTTCGTGCGCCTGAAAAACGTGACGCTGTCGTACGATTTGCCGCTGTCGACCTGGAACGTGCGCGGGCTGACCGCCCGGCTGTACTTCAACGGGCAGAACCTGTGGCTGCTCTCGAAGTACCGGGGTTACGACCCCGAGGTGAACATCAACCCCCAGAGCAACACGCTGCTCGGCTTCGACTACACTTCGTACCCCTCGGCCAAACTCTACACCTTCGGGCTTAAACTCGGGTTTTAATTCCTGCTGCATCCATGAAAAAATTCCTTTCTACCTGTTTCGTCACTGGCCTGCTGTTCGGCAGCACGGCCTGTGAAAAGTTTCTGGAAGAACAACCCAAAGGCCAGGTGGCCACGGGCGCGTTTTACAACACCGTGGGCGAAGCGACCCAGGCCGTCACGGGGGTGTACACGTATCTTCGTCCGCTGTACCTGGGTAGTACCCTGACCCTGGCCGCCGAGATGGCCTCGGATGCCTTCACGTTCGTGTCGGGCGCGGGCGGCGCCCTGGTGACGCTGTACGAAACGTTCCAGATTGCCCCCACCGACCAGGCCAACCTCCGGACGTACCAGACCGCATACCAACTCATCAACGCCGCCAACACGGTCCTGGCCAACCTGCAAGGAAAAACCCTGACCGGCACGCCGGGCAAGCAGCCCATTCTGGAGGGCGAAGCCTTGTTTCTGCGGGCGTTTACGTACTACCACCTCGTGCAGTTGTACGGCGATTTGCCCCTGCGCACCGAGCCGTCGACCTCGGTGGCGGGACTGGACATTCCCCGCTCGCCCGCCGCGAAGGTGTACGAAACCATTGTGGCCGATTTGCAGAAAGCCATTGCCCAGCTTCCCGAACGGAGCGAAGCCGCCGGACGGGCCAACAAACTGGCCGCGCTGACCCTGCTGGCGAAAGTGCAGCTTTCGCTCAAGCAGCCCGACGCCGCCATTGCCACGCTGAAACAGGTCATCGGCAAGCGGTCGCTGTACAAAGAATACGGCGACAATTTCAAACTGGCCAATGAAAACAACACGGTCGAATCCATTTTTGAGGTGCAGTACGGACTTTCGCCCTTCAACAACGACGTGGTGCAGAATTACACACCGGTCGAAGTAACGGGGGTAGGCTTCGTGTTTCAGGTGTACGCACCCTCGAAAGAAGCCCTGGCGCTGCTCACGCCCACCGATAAACGCACGCCGGTGACGCTGTGGTCGAGTTTCAACGGAAAACCGTTCGTGCAGCCCTTCGTCCGCAAGTTCAACGACGCGCTGGTGGGCACGACCCAGGCCAACGACGCCGGGCAAATCAACTGGCCCGTGTTTCGCTACGCCGACGTGCTGTTGCTGTACGCCGAAGCGCTCAACGCCGCCCAGAAAGGCCCCGGTCCCGAGGCCCTCGACGCGCTCAACCAAGTGCGGCTCCGGGCGGGCTTGCCCGCCCAGGCGGCGGGCTTGAGCCAAGCGCAGTTTGTCGACATCTTGCTCGACGAGCGCCTGCGGGAATTTCTGGGCGAAGGCCACCGCTGGTTCGACCTCAAGCGCAACGACCGGCTGGCCGCGTACCTGACCAAATATGGCTTTAAAACGGGCATCCACGAGGTTTTTCCCATCCCGAGGGTCGAACTTGATGCCAATAAAAACATGACCCAAAACAACGGGTATTGAGTTGCATGGTTCGATTGCCGCTTGTCGTCGTTTTTTCGCTGGGCGCAGGGCTGACTTGCCTCTGGGGGCAGTCGGCCCTGTCTGCCCACGCCCCGTCTGCCCACCCGGCCAAACCGAACGTCATCGTCATTCTGGCCGATGATTTGGGCTACGGTGACCTGAGTTGCTTCGGCTCAACCACCCCAACGCCCAACCTCGACCGGATGGCCGCCGACGGGATGCGGCTGACGCATTTCTACGCCCAGCCGCAGTGTTCGCCCTCGCGGGCGGCCCTGCTCACGGGTTGTTACCCACAGCGGGTGGGTTTTCCGTGGGTAGTTGGCCCCAAAGGCCCCGACTGGACCAAGGACAAGTATTTCGTGGGCCTCAACCCGGCCGAGCAAACCCTGCCCGAGTTGCTGAAAAACAACGGCTACGCCACCGCCTGCGTGGGCAAATGGCACCTGGGGCACCTCGAAGCCCACCTGCCCACCCGCCACGGGTTCGACGAGTATTTCGGGTTGCCCTACAGCAACGACATGGTCTCGACGGCTGGACCCGAGTGGCCGGATTTGCCCCTGATGGAAGGGGAGCGCGTGATTGAACTGAACCCTGACCAGTCGAAACTCACCCAGCGGTACACCAATCGGGCGGTGGCATTCATCAACGCACACCGGACCCAGCCGTTTTTTCTGTACCTGGCCCATTCGATGCCCCACGTGCCCATTTTTGCGTCGAAACGATTCGCCGGAAAATCGAAACACGGCCTCTACGCCGACGTGGTGCAGGAACTCGACTGGAGCGTGGGCGAGGTAATGAAGGCTCTCAAAAAGAACGGCCTGGACCAGAACACGCTCGTTATTTTCACGTCCGACAACGGCCCCTGGCTCCGGCAGGGTAACCACGCCGGGTCGGCGGGGGGGCTGCGCGAAGGCAAAGCGACCACGTTTGAAGGGGGCGTTCGGGTACCGACCCTGGTGCGTTGGCCGGGGCACGTACCCGGCGGAGCCGTCAGCGCGGAACCGACCGGGTTGATTGACCTGCTGCCCACGCTGGCTCAGGTGACGGGTACGCCGCTCCCACGGGCCACCATCGACGGGCGCAGCGTGGCCGGGTTGCTGCTGGGCAAGCCGGGAGCCAAAAATTCCAGGGACGTCACCTATTTTTTCGCCGTGCACGAGCTACAGGCCGTTCGGCAAGGGCGCTGGAAGCTGCACCTGCCCCACGGGTACGAACACGTCGTCACGCCAAGCCGTGACGGCCGGGTGGGTACCATCGAGCGGGGGCGCATCGAATTGGCCCTGTTCGACCTGGAAGCGGACCCCGGCGAACAAACCAACGTCGTGGGGCAACACCCCGACGTGGTTCGGGAACTGGAACGGTTGGCCGTAACTTTCCGCGACGAACTAAAACGAACGCAACGGCCCGCCGCGATCGCCGAGGCCCGTTGACCAACCGACTAACCCCTTCCGCACATCATCCATGCGCTTTTTGTTGACCTGTTGCTGCCTCTTGGCCGGTCTGTCG